>Ga0129309_1000177_pt1 | contig 57171 bp, 57 predicted proteins | sample L1105metagenome_FD_94439 | JGI IMG/M metagenome (GOLD analysis project Ga0129309, IMG submission 94439) | Ring-tailed lemur group fecal microbial communities from Wisconsin, USA - L1105 metagenome | ecosystem: Host-associated > Mammals > Digestive system > Large intestine > Fecal | place: USA...
GCAAAAGCGGGATACGCTGTTCTCCCATTCGTATTTCCGGCTTGCGGCGTCGGCGCATGGCATGAGCGCCAGCGAACTTTTATCGTCGCGGCTGATGTTTCCCACGCCCCTTGCCTCCGACAAGGGGACCGCCAGGGACGCGGCAAGCCTGGATGTGTACCTGTCCGACAATGGGATTTTCCGAAAGCGGAACAAAAACGGGGCGATCTGGAGCCTGTCGCTGTCGGCGGCGGTGTTCTACCTGACCCCGGTGGCGTCGGACGGGTTCCGCTCCCTGCTGAAAACCTCTGCCTACGACCCGGCGAAGAAGGACCGGAACCTGTCGGCGCAGGTGGTATTCCAGGAGCAGCCGGTGTCGGAAACGGCGGCGCTCAACCCGGACTGGGTGGAATGGCTCATGGGCTTCCCCCAGGGATGGACGGACGTACCCTCTGGGAGCGGGAACCCGATGGCGTCCCCCGCATGACGGAGCGCATGGATGGGCGGGCCCTGCGTCTGAAAACTTTGGGAAATGCGGTCTGCCCTCCCCAGGCGTACCCCATCTTCCGGTATATCTCCATGATCGAAACGGGCGAGTGTATCCATATCTGCCCCTATGGAAAGGCGGGTGATGAAGCATGAAGGAACTGAAAACAACCGATAAGGTCACGCAGAAAATGACCCATGACGGTGCGGTGGCGGAAAACCTTGCCACGGGCGAGGTAACAAATATCAGCGGCCGGGAGGCGGAGGTTGATCTTTCCGCTTCGGAAGAATCCACCGCCACGGCGGAGGCAGCGGCGGAGCGGATCATCCACGCCCATGACCGGCACAGGGTGAAACGGGCGGCCAGAACGGACGCAGAAACAGTCCGGGCAGGATCGGAGGCCAGGGGCCGCCCTTCCTCCCGGCTGCAATTCACGGACGAGGAACTGGCAGCCCCGGATTTGCAGAAAGCGATCCGGTGCTCTGACTGGGCGGCGGATAAGCTGGACGCGGCGAAAGCCGCCATCCCCACAAGGAAGGTGCTGAAAACAGAGCGCGTCTTTGACGAGGCGGCGGGAAAAGGAAAGACCCGCCTCCGCTTCGAGGAAGTGGAGAAAAAGCCCAATGGTCATCTGCGGCACAACCCTATCTCCCGGCCGGTGCAGGAATTAAAGGCCACCGCCCACGGGGAGGTCCGCAAGGTGGAACATGAAAATGTGGGCGTGGAGGCCGGACACAAGGGTGAGGAACTGGCGGAGCATGGTGTGGCTCGTGCGGCGGGCGGCGTTCGTTCCGCTGTCCGTGAGCACCGCATGAAGCCCTGGCGGGACGCGGTAAAGGCGGAAAACGCCTCTATTAAGGCAAACGCCGATTTCCTCTACCAAAAGGCGCTCCATGACGATCCGGGGCTGGCCGCCGCGAACCCGGTCTCCCGGTATCTGCAAAAGAAGCGTATCCAGAGGAACTATGCGAAGGAGATCCGCCAGACCGAAAAAACGGCGAAGAATACCGCCGCCGCTACAAAAAGTGCGGCGCAGAAGGCAAAAGACGCCTTCAAGGAAACCTTCCTCTATGTGAAGCACCACAGCCGGGCGGTCCTTCTCATTATCGGGATCGGCGCCTGCGTGGGGCTGCTGTTCGGCGGGATGTCCTCCTGCTCCATCATGGGAGGCTCCGGGGTGGGCGGCGTCTTTATGAGCTCCTACCTCTCCGAGGACGCGGATATGCTGGCGGCGGAGGCGGCCTATGCGGAATTGGAGGCGGAGCTTCAAAATGAGCTGGACCACTACGAAAGCTACCATCCGGGTTATGACGAGTACCGTTTTGATCTGGATACCATCGGCCATGACCCCTATGTGCTGGTCTCCATCCTGTCGGCCTTCCATGAGGGCGTGTTCACCATTTACGAGGTACGGGGCGAGCTTCAAACGCTCTTTGATAAGCAATACACGCTCATCCAGACCGTGACGGTGGAGGTCCGCTACCGGACGGAAACGAGGACGGACAGCGAGGGCAATGAGTATGACGTGGAGGTGCCGTACAATTATTACATCTGTAACGTGACCCTGGAGAATTTCGACCTCTCCCATCTGCCGGTCTACATGATGAATGAGGAACAGCTTTCTCTTTACGCTGCCTACATGAGCACCCTGGGGAACCGGCCGGACCTGTTCGGCGGCGGGGAATATCCAAACGCCTCCACTTTGCAGGAACCCACCTATTACGATATCCCCCCGGAGGCCCTGGAGGATGAAGCCTTTGCGGCCATGATCGCCGAGGCGGAGAAATATTTAGGGTATCCCTATGTGTGGGGCGGTTCTTCCCCTTCCACTTCCTTTGACTGCTCCGGGTTCGTGTCCTGGGTTATCAATCATTCGGGATGGAGCGTGGGGAGGCTGGGCGCCCAGGGGCTTTACAACATCTGCACCCCGGTATCCGGCGCCCAGGCGAAACCCGGCGACCTGATCTTTTTCAAGGGAACCTATGACACGCCGGGCGTTTCCCATGTGGGTATCTATGTGGGCGGGGGAATGATGATCCACTGCGGGTCGCCGATCTCCTACGCAAGCATTAACACGAATTACTGGCAGGCTCATTACTTTAGTTTTGGCCGTTTGCCATGATGGGAGGTGGATACCATGCTCACCTTGCAGCCGGTATCCCTGGCGGAGGCAAACGCCTTTGTCACCCTCCACCACCGCCACCATAAGCCGGTCCGGGGGCACAAGTATTCCCTGAGCTGTTTTACGGGCGGGCAGCTTGTGGGCGTGGCGATCACCGGGCGGCCGGTCAGCAGGTATCTGGACGATGGCCTCACCCTGGAGGTCAACCGCCTGTATACCGATGGCACCCGGAACGCTTGCAGCTTCCTTTATGGCGCGGCGGCGCGGGCGGCGAAGGCCATGGGATACCGAAAGATCATCACTTACATCCTGGATACGGAGGACGGGGCCAGCCTCCGGGCGGCGGGCTGGTCCTGTGCCGGGCTTGCCGGAGGGAAGGAATGGACGGGGAAACGCAAGCCCGCCGAACCCCTGTACCCGGCGCAAATGAAATATCGCTATGAAAAAATTTTGAATGGAAAGGAGCCTGATTATGGCAACAGTTGAGAAAATCCGCAATGACATTGCGAAAACGAAGGAGAAGATAGCCGAGCTTCAGAAGAAGCAGCGGGCGCTGGAGGCCCAGCTTACGGAGGAAGAAAACCTGGAGATCGTCCGCATGGTCAAGGCCGTGAAGATGGATAACCGGGAGCTGACCGCCTTCTTGAAAGCCTATGCCAGCGGCCTGATTTCCCTGCCGGAGGACATGATGGCCGCTGACAGCGGCGCGGAGGACGAAAACGAGGAAATGGAGGATTTTGAACATGAGGAATAAAACCATGCCGCGGCTGCTGGCCGCATTCCTGGCGCTCCTGCTGTGCATGGGCGCTTTTTCCGTGACCGCCTTCGCCTATGGTGGCGGCGAGGACGCCGAAGGAACCGGGAACATGGCGCCCTATGACCCGGAGCCGGGCGCGGCGGAAACAAAAGATACCGATACCGGGGAAACTTCCGAAGCGGAGGATACCGGGGATGGTTCCCAGGCGGAGGACGTCGGGGATACCGACACCCTGACGGAGGAACAGATTTCCGATCTGCTTTCTGCCCTGGCAGACGTTCAGGCGGGCGTTTCCGTGACGGAGGATGGTGTGGAGATCACCTCCGGGGATGGAACGAAGCAGACCGGCACCGTCACCACAAACGGCGGGCGTCTGAATGTGCGGACTGGCGCGGGGCTGGACAACGACGCCTTTACCCAGCTTGAAAACGGGGCCACCGTGGAGGTCATCGGCGAGGATGGCGACTGGATCAAGGTGCTCCTGCCGGAGCGTGTGGGATATGTCCATTCGGACTATCTGACGGTCACCGAAGGGGCGTCCTTCGATGGGGGCAGCTTCTCCCTCTCTATCGGGGAGAATGAGCTTTCCTCCCTGTTGGAGCTGTTCACTGGCGGGGGCGGCGCCGCCCTGACCCCGGACGGGAACCTGACGCTGATTGACGACATTGGCAGCGCCACGGTGGCGGGCAAGCAGTTCATCACCGTGGAAAGCAAAAACGGGAATGTCTTTTACCTGATTATCGACCGGGACGATGACGGGGAGGAAACGGTCCATTTCCTGAACCAGGTGGACGAGGCGGACCTCCTGGCGCTCACGGAGGATGGGCAGGCGGCGGAGGCGCCCATCGTCTGCACCTGTACGGATAAATGCGCGGCTGGGGATGTGGATACCTCCTGCCCGGTGTGTAAAAACAACATGAGCGAGTGTACCGGGAAGGAGGCCGCTGCCGAGCCGGAGCCGGACGAACCGGAGGAACCCGCCGCTGAAAAGAAAGGCGGGGCCGGTGTGATCCTGGCGGTGCTTCTGCTCCTGGGAGCTGGCGGCGGCGCGGCGGCCTATTTCCTGGTGGTAAAGCCGAAGCAGGGGAAGAAAGCCCCCTCTGCCCTGGATGACCTGGATTTGGAGGATGAAGAAGAATATCTGAATGAAGATGAAACGGAGGAAATGGAATGAAGTTAGTGATCTGCGAGAAACCGAGTGTAGCAAAAAGTATCGCGTCGGCCCTGGGTGCAACATCCAGGGCCGATGGCTTTTATGAAGGAAATGATCTGATCGTTTCCTGGTGTGTGGGCCACCTGGTCTCCCCGCTGGACGCGGCGGGATATGACGAACATTTCAAGAAATGGCGCTATGACGACCTCCCGATCCTGCCGGAGCCCTTCCGCTATGTGGCTGCCCCCGGCAAGGAGGATGTGCTTCATAACCTCCGCTCCCTGATGGAGCGCCCGGATGTGGATACCGTGGTCAATGCTTGTGACGCGGGGCGCGAGGGGGAGCTGATCTTCCGGTTGGTGTATGAGATGGCGGGCTGCAAAAAGCCTATCCTGCGCCTCTGGATTTCCTCTATGGAGGATACGGCGATCCGGGAGGGCTTTTCCGAGCTGCGCCCCGGCGCGGAGTATGAGGCCCTGTACCAGTCTGCCCTTTGCAGGCAAAAGGCGGATTGGCTGGTGGGGATCAACGCCACCCGGCTTTTCTCCGTCCTCTACCACCGCACCCTGAACGTGGGGCGCGTCCAGACGCCTACCCTGGCAATACTGGCGGAGCGTGACGCAAGGATCAACGGTTTCCAGAAGGAGAAATACCACCATGTACGGCTGAAGGTGGATGGAGCCGAGGCGGTTTCGGAGAAGATCACCGATCCGGCGGAGGTGGAACAGGTAAAGGCCGCCTGTGCCGGTGCGCCTGTGACCTGTACCGCCGTTTCCCGTGAGCAGAAAAAGGAGCAGCCCCCGAAGCTCTATGACCTGACCACCTTGCAGCGGGAGGCAAACCGGATGTTCGGCTATACGGCAAAGCAGACGCTCGACTACGCCCAGAGCCTCTATGAAAAGAAGCTATTGACCTATCCCCGGACGGACAGCCGGTACCTGACCTCCGACATGGCGGAAACGGCCTCCTGCGTGATCCACCTGGCGTCAAAGGTGCCGCCCTTTGACGGGTGCGCCAGCTTCTTCCCACTGGTGGAGGGGATGATCTCCGACAAGGACGTATCCGACCACCACGCCATTATCCCCACAATGGAGATGGAAAAGGCGGATATCGGCGCCCTGCCTGTGGGCGAGCGCAACGTGTTCCTCCTGGTCTGCTGCAAGCTGCTGTGCGCGGCGGCGGAGCCCCATGTGTATGAAACGGTCACGGCCTCTTTTGCGTGCGGCGGACATTCCTTCACGGCGAAGGGAAAGCATGTCCTCTCCGAAGGATGGCGGGAGATCGACCGCATTTTCCGCTCCTTCCTGAAGGAGAAGCAGGCGGACGAAAGCAGCGCCGGCGATCTGCCGGATTTCTCCGAGGGGCAGACCTTTGAGGATGTGGAGGCGGTCATTACGGAGCATTTCACCTCTGCCCCTAAACCGTTCACGGAGGATACCCTTCTGGCAGCCATGGAGCGGGCCGGTGGGTCGGATATCCCCGACGACGCGGAGCGCAGGGGCCTGGGGACCCCGGCGACCAGGGCGGCGGTCATTGAAAAGCTGGTGTCGGCCGGGTTCGTGGAGCGGAAAGGAAAAAGCCTGATCCCTACAAAGGCCGGTATCAACCTGGTGTCTGTGCTGCCGGAGCCGCTGACCTCCCCCATGCTTACTGCCGAATGGGAACAGCGCCTTACCTCTATTGCGAAGGGTGAGGCTGATCCTGTTGATTTTCTGGACGGTATCCGAGAGATGGTGCGGGAGCTGGTCACGACCTATTCCCAGGTTTCGGAGGAAGGACAAAAGTTGTTTGCCCCGGAGAAGGAAGTGATCGGCACCTGCCCCCGCTGCGGCAAGCCGGTGTATGAGGGCAAGAAGAATTTCTGTTGTTCAGACCGGGCCTGTGGGTTCGTCCTCTGGAAGAATGACCGCTTCTGGACCTCCCGGAAAAAGGAGCTGACAAAAAAGATGGCGGCGGACCTTCTGAAAAAGGGCCGCACCAACGTCAAGGGGATGTGGTCGGAAAAGAAGGGCTCCACCTATGACGCGGCGGTGATCCTGGACGACACGGGCGGAAAATATATCAATTTCAAACTGGAGTTCCCGAAAAGAAAGGCTGGTGCAGATGGCAGAAAATAAAATGATCGAGAGTTTACCAGAAGTCAGGGCGGCGGTTGCCGCCCTTTCCCCGGAGGACAAAAAGCTCCTGGAGGCAGTCCAGGAGTCGCCCTTCCGCCTTACCACGCCGGAGCAGTTCCGGGAGTTTGCCGAGAATGTTGACTATTTCGTTTTGGAGCCGGGTATCCGCCGCTTGGATGACCTGGGCTGGAGCTACCTGGAGCAGCACATGGATATCCCGCTGCCCCCGGCGCTCCGGGAGGCCATTGACCCGGCCCCCCTTCGGCAGGCAGGCCATGGAGGAAGATCACGGGTGCTTTACCAGCCGCGGCTACCTCTCCCTTTCCGGGGACGAGTGGCAGCATGAGCATGTGGCGGAGCGTCCCCACCGGGAGGCGGAGAAAAAGCCCTCCATCCGTGAGCGGCTGGAGCAGGGAAAAAAGGAATGTGCGAACAGGCAGGCGCCGCCCCAGGCAAGGGGCAAGTCTGAACCGGAGCTTTAAGGAGGTGTAACCTATGCCGGTATATGGATATGACAAGGATTATCCCTTTGCCGCTTTCGTGACGAATCTTGGCAAGTACAACGAGGGCGAGCTTGTGGGCGAGTGGGTGAAATTTCCCACCACCGCCGAGGAAATGAAGCAGGTGTTTGACCGGATCGGGATTGGCCAGACGGACGACTTCGGACATACCTATGAGGAATGGTTCATCACGGACTATGACTGTTATGTGGACGGCCTCTATGACAAGCTGGGCGAATACGAAAGCCTGGACGAATTGAATTACCTGGCGTCGAAGCTGGATGAAATGGACCGGGGCGAGTTTGAACAGTTCCAGGTGGCCATGGAGATCGGCGACCATTCCGGCAGCGTCCAGGAGATCATCAATCTGACGGAGAACCTGGATTGCTACGACGTGTACCCAGGTATCGAGGATTACGACGACCTGGGCCGGTATTACATCGACGAGCTGGACGCCATGCAGGTGCCGGAGCATTTGAAGAATTACATTGACTATGAGGCATACGGCCGGGATATTGCCCTGGATGAGAGCGGCGACTTCACCAGCTTTGGTTATGTCCGGGATACGGGCAGCTCCTTCCATGAGTATTACGACGGGGACCGCGGCAGTATCCCGGAGGAATACCGGGTGATGACCTTCCAGGACGATATCCCCGAAGAAGAATTGTCCGAGTGGGCCATGGATATCGCTTTCGATATGGAAGAATATTTCCGGCAGAATGATCCGCAGTACGCGGCGGAGCACCCGGAGGAACACGCGGCAAGGGAGGAAATCTACGAAAGCCTGATGGCTGGGCAGGTCATGGCCCTGGAGGAAAAGCTGGCTGCCCTGGGGCAGACGCAGGACGACTACCTCCCTTCGGAGGTGGAGAAGTTCAAGGAGGCCAGCAGGTATGAGGCCGCTTTAGATACCAGCCGGGCGGAGGTCCGGAAGGAACCGGCCCAGGAGGACAGCTTCTCCATCTACCAGCTAAAGGGCGGGGATGAAACACTGGATTACCGCTTTGAGCCTCTGGACGCGATCCAGCGCAATGGGCTTTCTGTTGATCCGGCAAACTATGAGCTGGTCTATACCGCCCCTCTGACAGAGCGGGACAATCTGGAAAGCATTTATACCCGGTTCAACATCGACCGCCCGGCAGACTTCCACGGTCATTCCCTGTCCGTGTCGGATATCGTGGTGCTTCATCAGGATGGGAAAGACACCGCCCATTACTGTGACCGCTTCGGGTTCTCCCAGGTGCCGGAGTTCCTGGAGCCGGAGCGGGCGAAGGAGGTCACGATCCCCACGCCGGATCAGATGGAGACTGGTGAAACGGTACGGACGCCCAGGGGCAGCTTTTATGTGACCGCCATGAGCCGGGAGCAGATGGAGGCGGCCGGGTACGGCCTCCACCATCAGTCTGACGATGGGAAATACCTTATCATGGGAAACGGCACGCGGGCCTTCGCTGTGCTGGCGGAGCAGCCGGAAAAGGATAATCCCCTCCGCACCGCTGAAATGACCCTGGAGGACGATTACGGCATGATCGACGGGGTTATCAACAATGGCAAGCGCGGCGAGGAAGTGGAAAAGGCAAAAGAGACCGCCGAAAGAGGCGGGACGGAGAAAAAGACCTCCATCCGGGAGCGGCTGGAGGACGCGAAAAAGGAGTGTTCGGAGCGCAAGCCCCCGGAGAAAGGACGCCCCGGTCGTGAGGCTCCGGAGCATGGCGGTCTATGAGCAGGAGTAAAAAGTGGCGGCTGGAATGGTCCTTCTTCCTGGGTGAGAATGGCAGGCGGCAGTATAACGAGGTCTGCCAGGACTGTATCCATGACTGCAAGCAGAGTTTCCGGGCGGTGCTGGTGTCCTGCCCCCGTTACCGTTCCAAACGCTCCAAAAACTGTACGGATAAGGGTTGAAAATGGGGCGTAAAATTCTCTGTGTCGGCTTTTTAGTGGGCGGCCTTTATGTTTTCCCATGGGACGGGGCTCGCTCTGATACAGAGGGAAATAATCTCATTTTTGCACACTTCCTATAACACAAAACGGGAGTACAGCTTCTCGGTTCGTCCGACTGGCTGTGCTCCCGCTCTTTTTTATTTATCGCTGCCATCCGGCTTTTCTGCTTCAGAAACACCCTCAATCAATTCTGTTACAACCTGATTGAGCTGTGCGGCGTTCTGGGAAGTAATTACCGGTTCGCCGGTTTCTGCTTCCAACGCCTGTCTTGCAATACTGGCAACATTGCCGCCCCTTCGGGCTACTTTCATATTGGCGCCGAAACCCTCCGGTTTTTCCTTCTTGGAAATGTCTTTTGTGGAGGTTTCCGCAAGCATATTCAAGATGATTTCCGTGGTTGTCATATTATCCCGGAGATTTTCCTTTTTGAGTCCCTTCAACTTTTTGTACTGCTTTGTGGTCATCCCAGACCATGCGCGGGTGAGTTCGTCTGTGAGAATGGCATATTCAACACCCTTCTGTACGCCTCGGTCCTGCCATTCGTCTGTGAGTTCTTTCCGCACTTGGATTGCCTGGAGCCTCTGATTGATCCATTCACGGGAATATCCTTTCCGAACATAAGTTTCAAGTGCCCGGTCTATGGTCAGTTCTGGGTCAATGGTTTCTTCAATACGCTCTCTGCCTACCTGTGCCATCCATAGCTTGAAGGGTTCTGCTTTAGGAGATGGGATTGACTGAATGATCCGCAGGATACCTTCTACATTGGCGGCCTGGATTTTTCTTCGTTTTCCATCAGCAGCGGTCATTTCAACTGGGGTACAAATTGTACCCCAGTTGGAGGAAAGTTCTGGATCGCGGGTACGCATCTTTTTGATATATTGTTTGGGATCGGCACTATCTGTCAAAACTGCCACAACATCCTGAACCGAAAAATACCATTCTTCTTGTTCATCATTCCAGGCAGCACGAATTTGCTGACTTTCAAAAATCTGAATCTTGTCATTGGAACTCATTGCTGTTCCCCCTTTCGACAGGTTTTTTCAATTATATCATTTATATGTATTTTTTTCTACTTCCAAAATGAATGATAGGATGGATATTCGCAGCAGCAGGCGTTGTGGGAATGTGTGTAAACTGGCATGTATGCGGCGCTGTGGGAAACCTGTTTGCAGGCTGTGGGAAAGGACTTGTCCTTTTCCATGGGCTGTGAATGGGTTTTCCATCGGCAAAGCGGCAGTTTTCCACATTTCCATGACGCAAAATCTCTTATCCCACGATCAGGCGGTATGCGGTGAGCGGCACATAGCACACGGCCACCAAAAGCCTCCATGCCAGGACAAAACCGCCGATCACGCCGCCGAGGATGAAATTCAGCGCGAACAGCGCGATCCCACCGCCGAAGGAACCGCTGCCCGGCACGATCCAGAGGCACATCCGATGGAGGCCGAAGGGCAGGCCGCAGAGTATCCAGAGCCATACATAATCCAGTTGTCCGCCTCTCATGCAGGCGGATTTGAAAATACAGTACAGGATTAGGGCCGCCGCCACGGGCAGCACGCTTTTTACGAAAAATGCTTTGACCGCTTCACTTCTTGTCATAAGCCGAAACCTCCTTCCATGCCTCTATTATACAAAAGATCGGGAGCCGAGCCCAGGGCATTCGGAAAATCATTTGCAAACAATCTGCGAACAGAACTATTTAGGATTGTCTGCTCGCCCTGTATTCCAGATATCCCTTGTGTCCTCCGTCTATGATCCGGTCAATGTCCTCCGCTGTGAAGGAGTGCTCCGTAGTACCGGATAGAGAGGCGATCTTCAAGGCGTTCCTGACTGCCTGGGTAAAATGAAAGTCGATCTCCTCCTGCTTGCTGGGCCATCCCCTGGCCGGGGCGTCTCCCGGCCGGTGCAGGATATCCGCAAGAAAGGACAGCTCCTCCAAAATACGGTTGCTCTTTTCCTCAAACCATCCCCGTGAGTCAAGACCGGGGCGGCTGGATACAGTGATGGTGACTTTTTTGTTTTCCTTCTTCATGGTGATACCTCCTGAAATCTGAAAAGTAAATGTATAGTGATCCGCTCTGCGGCACTATTCAAGCTCATGCCGCCTCTGCTGCTCCTGTTCCTTCGGAACGGAGAGAAGGGCGTCCACGTTCTGCCGGATGGTCTCGTACTCCTTGGCCTCGCTCCGGGCGGAACGGTATTCGGCCATCAGTCGGCCTTTCTGATCGGTGAGGGCGGCCAGCTCCTTTTCCATGCGCTCCGCAGAAGGGACCGGAACGGCGCCCAGCTTCTTTAGTTCCCTGGCGGCAGCCTCAAACAGGATGATCCCGCTCTCATGGCCCCGGAGGAATTTTTCCTTATCCCTGGACTGGCGGTATCGGTCATAGAGCGGCTTTAGGCGGCGGTAGGTTCCGGCGTGCTTCATCACAAGTGACAGCTCTGCGATCCGAGCCTCCGTTTCCTTGAGCGAGGCATGGGCAGTATCCCGTTTTTCCGTCACGGCGGACAGGTGCCTTTCCAGTTCTTCGTAGCTGTCGATCCCATGCTCCGTCAGGAAGTTCATGGTCCTGGCGGCCTGTTTCAGATTGTTCAGCTTCGCCCAGTGTGCGAACCTGGCGTTCTCCTGTGCCTTGATATTGTTCTGGATATCAATGAGCAGACTGATCTTTCCGTCACGCTGTTTTGGTTGCTTCGATGGCCTGGAGCGTCCGGCGATCCGGGCGGAAACGGCTTCCTCCGTGTAGTCCACGCCCAGGGTTTTCATCCGGGTAAAGCGTTCCTGGCCGGAGGCCCGGCAGGAAACATATTTCCCCCGCTTGATCTCATATCCTTCCCTCTGCAGGCGGAGCAGCAAATCTTCAAGGTCGGCGGAGGCGGGGATCAGTCGGTCGATGGCCGCTTTCAGCTTCGCCTTGTAGCTGGTTCCGGCCTGGGCCGCCTGGTGTTCGATGTAGCTCTTGCCCTTGTCCTTCCCTGGAATGATGACGGACAGGCCGTGTTCTTTACAAATACGGTCGCTGGTGCGGCGGATGTAGTGATAGCTCCGCTTGTTGGAATGGTAATGCTTGTGATCCGTGAAGCTGACCGCATTAAAAATCAGGTGGTTATGGATATGCCCCTTGTCTATGTGGGTGGTGAGGACAAATTCATATTTGCCGCCCAGGATTTCCTTTGCAAGCTCCATCCCAATCTCATGGGCTTCCTCCGGCGTCACCTCACCAGGCTCAAACGCCTGGATCAGGTGGCGGCCCAGGTGGGTGCCCTTGTCGATGGAGTGGCGGCGGGTCCAGGCAAATTCAATATCCGCTGTTTCGGCGGTGCAGCCATAGGAGGATACCAGGAGCTTCCCATCCGTCTTTTCCGGGTTGCAGATATAGTCAATGGCCGCTTTCAGCGTTGACTTGATAGGATGCGTCTTTGTAACTGCCATATCTGGTCCAGCCTTTCCCGAATTTCCTCCATGTCTGCCTGATAGGGCGAGCCGGTGGCGTTGATCCGCTTTGCGATCTGGTTGATATTCCGGCCGATGGCGGAAAGCTCCGCGGTAAATGCCTTGATCTCCGTGGTGTTGGTGTAGATGATATATCCGTCAATCGCCATCTTTCGGAGATAGGCGCCATAGCGCCGGGTGGGGAGCTGGGCCATCTTTTCGTCAATGAGGCGCTTTTCTTCCTCCGTGACATAAAACTTCATTTGGATATTCCGTTTTCGGTTCGCCATGCGCCGCCTCCGTTTCTTATAAGGGTTTGGGATTATCCCAACAAGCATTTTTCATTTTCGGGCAAGGGACCTGAAAATACGAAAAATCGCAAGCGGGTACTCGCTTGCTGTGCTTGCTATCGTTTCTTTTTTCGTACCTAAGTAATACCAAAACCTTCACTTTGGCTACCAAAATGCAAAGAAAAAACGCTACAAACTTTATCCGTTCATAGCGTCTGTCAGTTCCTATTCAGTTGTGCCGGGAGCATAGTTACTCCCCCTTTTCTCTGGCGTCCAACACGGCCTGTACGGTAGCAATGATGATCCCAATCTCCCGGTCGGTCAATTCATCTGCCAGGGCGTCAAGCTGCCGGCGCGCCGTGGATTTCCCATCTGCCGTGTTCCCAAAGAGAAATTGATCCACGGAGATGTGATAGCGGGACATGAGCTCAAAAAAGATTTGGAGGCTCGGATGTTGTCCGTTGTTTTCAATATTGGCGAGATAGCGGGGAGAAAGATACATCTCGTCACCCACTTTGTTGCGGGATTCTTTTTGCCCCTTCCTCGCTGTTTTGATTGCGGCCCCATAAGGGCTAAAGTCTATTTTCTGTACTGGTCTCTTTGCCATATTCATTCACCCAGTTACATTTTACTGTTCCCCTTTCTTCTTGGATATGTCTACATGCTTCCTATAATGAACCTAAATAATACCTATTTCTGCACTTGCTATTATTCGCCATACCGTATATAATTATACTGATAAACTTTGAAGAAAGGACGGGTGACTTATGGAATATATGTCTTGTGCAGAAGCAGCAGGCAAATGGGGCATTTCAGAAAGACGGGTGCAGAAACTTTGTGAGGGGGAGCGAATACCGGGTGTTTCAAAATTTGGTACTATGTGGCTGATACCAAAGGACGCGGAAAAGCCGATTGACGGCAGGACGAAAAAGGGAAAGGAGCGGGATAACAAATGAAGCAATTATTTTTACTGGAAGATGATTTGAGCTTAATCAGCGGCCTTTCCTTTGCGGTAAAGAAACAGGGATATGAAATAGATGTCGCCCGTACCACACTGGAAGCTGATACATTATGGGTAAACGGGAAATATGATTTGGCTATTCTGGACGTGTCGCTTCCCGACGGTTCCGGCTTTGACTTCTGCAAAAAGATAAGGCAGACTTCAAAAGTGCCTATCATGTTTCTTACTGCTGCTGATGAAGAAACCGACATTATTATGGGGCTTGATATTGGCGGCGACGATTACATTACAAAGCCGTTCAAATTGGCGATATTCCTGTCAAGGCTTCATGCGCTGCTCCGCAGGAGTGAAAATTTCAATACTGACGTTACAGAATTGAAATCCAACGATATAAGCATAAGGCTTCTGAAAGGCGAGGTTTATAAACAGGGGAAGCTGCTTGACCTGACAGCGAGCGAGTATAAATTGTTATGTCTGTTCATGGAAAATCCCGACCAGATACTTTCCCCGGAACAGATTTTAGGGAAACTCTGGGATTGCAGCGAAAACTATGTAGACAATAATTCCCTTACCGTATATATCCGCAGGCTCCGTACAAAAATCGAGGACAATCCGGGGGAACCGAAACGGATTGTTACGGTCCGCGGCATGGGCTATAAGTGGAATACGGCAGATTGAGGTGCAGGATGAAAATATTAGCAAACCGAAAAATCAAATCCCTTTTTGTCGGTATCTTGTCCTGTATCATGGCTTTTATACTGATTTCAGCGGCATTGGTAATCTTTGATATTGGAAATGCAGCATATTACATCATCATTTGCGGCGTATGTATGGGAGTTGTGATATTGCTGCTCTGCTATGTATATTTCAAGGAGCAGCATAAAATCATGGAATCCGCCATAGCGCAGATTACAGAATATATATCCGGCAACAAAGACGTTACGATTGAGTGCAACGACGAGGGAGAGCTATACAGGCTGTTCCATGAGGTAAATTCTTTAGTAGCTATCTTGAACGCCCACGCTGAAAATGAAAAAAGCGCGAAGAAATTTTTACGCAATACTATATCGGATATTTCACACCAGTTAAAAACGCCGCTTGCCGCCCTTAATATTTACAATGGGCTTATACAGGACGAAGCAAAAGAAATCCCGTCCATACAGGAATTTAGCCAGCTCTCCGAACAGGAGCTTGACCGTATCGAAACTTTGGTACAGAACCTTTTGAAAATCACAAAACTGGACGCGGGTACGATTCTATTAGAAAAGTCTTTAGAAAATGTGTCTGAAATTGCGGAGGATATAAAAAAGCATTTCCTGTTCCGCGCCAGACAGGAGGGAAAAGAAATCTGCTTATCGGGGAATGAAGATATTTCGCTTTTTTGTGACCGAAACTGGATAACCGAAGCAATCAGCAATCTTGTAAAAAATGCCCTTGACCATACAGAAAAAGGCGGTGTTATCCGTATCGAGTGGCGGGCGTTTACTTCTATTGTCCAGATAACCGTAACGGATAACGGAAGCGGCATACACCCGGAGGACTTACATCATATTTTCAAGCGGTTTTACCGCAGTCGTTTTTCCAAAGACACACAGGGTATCGGGCTTGGCCTGTCGCTTACAAAAGCGATTGTGGAAGCACATAGCGGGACGATTGAAGTTGACAGCACATTAGGCACAGGAACCTCTTTCATAATAAATTTTCTGAATCCTACAAAATTGTAGGCTGATTGTAATATTGGTGTAGGATTTCTTTGTTATATTGGGGCTATCAAAACAGAAAGAGGTGTTTACACATGAACTTATTGGAAGTCAACAATATCTGTAAAACATACGGAAGCGGCGAAACTGCCGTACACGCTTTGAAAAAAGTTAGCTTTTCCGCTCCAAAGGGCGAGTATGTGGCGATTGTCGGGGAATCCGGCTCCGGAAAAAGTACGCTGCTCAACATGATAGGTGCCCTTGACGCACCTACGTCTGGCAAGGTAAAAATTGGCGGCAAAGATATTTTTTCCATGAACGACCGCAAACTGACCGTTTTCCGCCGGAGGAATATCGGCTTTATCTTTCAGGCGTTCAACTTAATTCCAGAACTGACCGTTGAGCAGAATATCATTTTCCCGGTGCTGCTTGATTATCAGAAACCCGATAAGAAGTATCTGGAAGAACTGCTTACGGTTCTTAATCTGAAAGAACGGCGTAACCACTTGCCGAGCCAGTTGTCCGGCGGGCAGCAGCAGCGCGTGGCAATCGGACGCGCCCTTATCACACGCCCGTCCTTAATTCTTGCCGATGAACCGACGGGAAACCTTGACACGCAGAACAGCAGCGAAGTTATCGCCCTATTAAAAGAAGCGTCAAAGAAGTATGAGCAGACCATTATTATGATTACTCATAGCCGCAGTATTGCTCAAACCGCAGACAGAGTATTACAAGTATCAGACGGTGTTCTGACCGATTTGGGGAGGTGCCGCGAATGAAAAGCTATCTTAGTCTTGTGCCGATTTCTGCAAAGGTTCGCAGGCGGCAGAACCGCATGACGATTCTATGTATTATATGTGCTGTATTTCTTGTGACCGCAATTTTTAGCGTAACAGACATGATGATTCGGACGGAAAGCAGCCTCATGTTAAGTAAGCATGGAAATTGGCATCTTAAACTGGATAATATCTCACAGGATATAGCAGAGGAAATCAGCGAGCGTACAGACGTTACCGCCGTAGGTGCTTCTTCCGTATTCAATTATGACGGGGGACAGCCATACCGTATCAGCGAAAAAAAGGCTGTTTTATATGGTACCGAAGAAAGCTATATTAACCGGATTTCAAATGGAATTACGGATGGTATCTTTCCTCAGAATGATAATGAAGTTATGCTTAGTCCTAATGCTGTAATAGCTTTTGGTGCACAGATTGGAGACAATATAACTCTGCATACACCTGTCGGAGATACGACATTTACAATATCTGGTTTTGGAGCCGATGATAAGGAGTATTACGAAAATCAGACCTATTTAATCGGCGTATATATGACACAAGTGGCCTTTGCTTCCATTATGGAGAAAAATGGAGTTACAGACAACGAACCATCCTATTATGTTCAATTTGAGAGTGCAGCGAAAGCAACCCACGCAATCACAGAATTACAATCACAATATCAGCTGCCAGAGGACAGTATCTCTGAAAATACTGGCGTAATGGGTATGGCAGGACAAAGCAGCAATACATCAATGAAAAATTTCTACGGAATTGCAGCGATTCTGTTTATTATGGTACTCCTGGCAGGCGTACTGATGATTTCCGGCAGTATGAACAGCAATATAGCCGCTCGGACACAATTCTTCGGTATGTTGCGTTGTATAGGTTCCAGCCGCCAGCAAATCATCCGCTTTGTACGCCTGGAGGCATTAAACTGGTGTAAGACGGCGATACCTGTCGGAATCCTTACAGGTACAATCGTTAGTTGGGGAATCTGCGGAGTTCTCCGTTATGGCATTGGTGGTGAGTTTGCAACCACACCGGTGTTCAAAATCAGCCTTGTCGGTGTTATCAGCGGAGCCGTGGTAGGAATTGTAACAGTACTTTTGGCGGCGCAATCCCCAGCAAAGAGGGCTTCTAAAGTTTCCCCTATGTCAGCCGTTTCTGGCAATATGGAAAACACATCAGCTGTTCGCCATGCTGCAAAGACCACCTTTGGAAAAATTGACTGTTCATTGGGCATACATCATGCAGTAGCATCCAAAAAAAGCTGGTTCTTATTGACAGCCTCGTTTGCTCTCTGTATTATATTGTTTCTTTCTTTTTCCGTTGTGATGGATATGATACGGCTGCTGATACCATCTCTAAATGTTACATCAGCAGATCTTGCGTTAACCAGTTATAGTAATGAACTGATTCTTGAACGTGATTTGGTTGATGAAATCAGAAAAATAGATGGCGTTGCAAATGCTTATGGCAGCAGCTATATGGGTAATATTCCTGCAACATCTTCAAGAGCTGGTATAGACCATATCAATATTGTCTCCTACGATGACGCGCTGTTGGATTATGCAAAAGGTAATATTGCGCAAGGAACCTTGGATGAAGTTTATGGAGACAGCAACAAGGTTGCGACTGTCTTTAATAAAAACAACTCCCTACAAGTCGGCGACACCATTCAGCTTGCAGGTACAGAAGTTGAGATTTCGTGTGCCCTGTCACAAGGACTGTTTGGCGATGATCTGATTGTAATCTGTTCACAGGAAACATTTGACCGTCTCATGGGACAGGAAAAATATGGTTTGATTGGTGTTCAACTGGAGAAAGATGCTACAAATGAAACAGTAGCACAGATAAGAAGCCTTGAAAATGATGATATTGTTGTTACCGACCAACGGGAAAGTAATCGGACAAATAATAGCACTTATTGGGCATCACGGATTGTCTGCTATGGATTTCTGGCTATTATTGCAGTTATTACCCTATTTAATATTATTAACAGTATTTCTATGAGTGTATCTGCAAGAACAAAACAGTATGGTGCAATGCGCGCTGTTGGTATGGACAATAGACAGCTTACACGAATGATTTCTACGGAAGCCTTTACCTATGCTGTTTCGGGTTTGATTTTAGGCTGCGGAGTGGGGATTCCTTTAAGTCATTTTCTGTATACAGTGATGATTACACATCATTTTGGAGTAGCATGGCATTTGCCGATTGCATTACTCGCTGTTGTAATAGTTTTTATTTTTGTCTCTGCTGTTATTGCAGCCCGTTCTCCATCGAAACGGATATGCAACATGGCAATTACTGAAACAATCAATGAATTATAATTGCAATCTACTTTAGAAAATTTAATGTAACATCTGCCGGACGATGGCAAAAGAAAAAAAGCCGTCGCAGAGCAGAGGTATCTTCACTCGCCATTTCTAAATTACGGCGGCTTTGATTTTCAGAGCCGCCGCTTTCTTTTTGCTTATCGGCAAGTCTACGACGACCCTAACACCGTAAAACGGCGGCTAATGGAGGTAGCCGCCATGATATATAGAGCGTATCGGCAAATTACGCCACATTTCAACTTATCAAAAAAAGCCCGACCACCGCCGGGGAGATTTCTACCCTTAGATATGAACTGTCAAATCATCTAAATACTTCTTACAATTCCTTTGCGTCTGTCTGCGTCTTGCAGACGGACGCATTTTTCTGTTTATGCGAGCCTCCGCCACCCAGCGGAGCCTTTCATAAAAATTTTCTTCCCTTTGCGGTTGCCAAAATCGCAAGCCTTGCATTACTGAGGCGAAAGGGAGGAAGTCACCACCCCGCACCTGCGGGCGCGAAGGGAGGTGAGAAAATGAAAGACTCCTATGAGCAGCGTATTCAGAATCAGTTTGGCGCTTTCTGTGTCAAGGTTCTGAAGAATGAGGCCCGGTATATCCAGCGTGAATATGCCCGCCTCCGAGACCAGGAAAAATCCCTGGGCGAGCTGACAGCTTCCGAGCTGGAGCAGACCGCCGTATGGGACAAGCACTTCATGGACGAGCATGTCTTTGACGTGCAGGGTCTCCCGGTCGTCGTGACCGGCGATCTTCTGGCCGACGCTCTGGCGCAGCTTCCGGAGGGCAAGCGGGATGTGATCCTGCTGTCCTACTTCCTGGGCATGACGGACCGTGAGATCAGCGACAAGCTGAACATCGTCCATCAGACCGTATCGAAGCGGCGCCTTACTACGCTGAAAGAATTGCGCGAATATCTGATGAAGGAGGGATTTGAATGGCCGGACAAGTGAAACCTATCCCGGTGCCTGTGATCCTGGCAGCCGTGAACGGCGACGAGGACGCCCTTGCCGCCGTGGTCGCTCACTATCAGAAGTACATCCGGGCTCTTGCCACCAGGCCGCTGAAGGACGAATACGGGAATACATACCTGTATGTCGATGAAGATATGCGGCTCAGGCTGGAAACGAAGTTGATCCACAGCATCGTGACGGGCTTCAAGGTGCTGCCGGTCTAAAACCTGCGGGGCAAGTTTCTCTCCCTTTCCTTGCTCCAACGGCCCGGCATTGAAGCTCCATGCTCTTTGACAAAGAAAGCCCGATGGGAGGCCATCGGTGCAGCATAAGGCAGGCGGATACATTCTGTCCTGTACCGAGCCATACGGACGGTGCGCCATGACCTCCCTCCTGGGAGCGAGCGATCCACACCAGGCCGCAAAGCGGGCGTGGCAACCTGCGGGCGGGGACGTACAGACAGATCAAAGATACTCGCGCGTTGAACGCCCACAAAGCATTGCGCGCCGCACCCATCAGCATGGGCCGGGGTGAGATTCCCGTGGAGCTGTGCCAGCAGCCATCCGGTTTTGCCTGTTTTTTATACATTCAATGGTTTTGTATTATGAAAGGGTAAACACTATGCAAAACGAAAAAATAGCTGCACCTCAGATGGTGCGTGAATATAAAATCGGGAATACGACCTATGTTGTAAAATCCCATTCCAGACCAGACGCCACGGAGGACGCCGTTTCCAAAGTGAAGCGCCTGATCCGGAACGACCTCCGAAAAAAGCCCCAAAAACCGTAAAAAGGCAGCAGACAGTTTCCAGGCAGCGCGATATAATGAATGTAGGAAAAGCATTGTCTGTTTGACTGTCGGATAAGGAGGTTACAATGTTACAGTCAAACACCCGCCCTGCCGCAGAAACTTTTCCTTTTGCAGTTTTGACCCCGGAGGAAATCACGGCGCTTTATTGCCGGTTATCCCAGGACGATAAACAGGAGGGCGACAGCAACAGCATTATCAATCAGAAAAAAATCCTCAAAAAGTACGCAATGGACAGAGGGTACACCAACATCCGGTTCTATATTGATGACGGTATTTCCGGGACCACGTTCAACCGACCAGGCTTCCAGAGCATGATCGCGGATGTGGAGGCCGGGAAAGTGAAGCGGGTGATCGTAAAGGATATGTCCCGCCTTGGCCGTGACTATTTGCAGGTGGGGATGTATACGGAAATTTTCTTCCCGGAGCATGACGTCCATTTTATCGCTGTCAACGATGGGGTGGACAGCAACCAGGAAGATAACGAGTTTACCCCCTTCCGCAATATCATCAATGAATGGTATGCGAAGGACACCAGCAAAAAAATCCGGGCCGTGAAGCGTTCAAAGGGAATGGCAGGCGAGCACATCGGCTCACATCCTCCCTACGGGTACATGAAGAACCCGGAAAACAAAAAGGAGTGGATTGTGGACGAAGAAGCCGCCGAAATGGTACGGGAAATATTCCGGCTGTGTGTAAGCGGCTATGGTCCTACCCAGATTGCTAATATCCTGACGGAGCGAAAAATCCTTTGCCCTACCTACTACGCTTTGGAGAAGGGTGGAAAGCCACGGACTGCGCTTCCGGCAGATAAATTTGCCTGGAATGGCCCGGTGGTCGCAAAGATACTGGACAGGATGGATTACTTGGGGCATACAGTAAATTTCAAGACCCATGTAAAATCCTACAAGGTTCATAAGACAATCTATAACAGCCCCGACCAGTGGAAAGTTTTTGAAGGAACCCATGAGGCGATCATCGACAAGGAAACCTTTGAAATCGTCCAAAAAATCCGGGCAGGCAAACGGCGTCCTACCAGGATGGGGGAAATGCCCATGTTCTCCGGGCTGCTCTACTGTGCAGACTGTGGTCGCAAGCTGAGTTTTCACCGCAAGGCCGATGAACCGGCGGAGAAACATCACTATCTTTGCGAGAATTACCGGAGCAACACTGCAAACTGCACCATGCACTATATCCGTAACGTGGTTGTGGAGCGGATCGTCCTTGAAAATCTGAAAGAAGTTATCCGATATGTTTCTGATTATGAGGATGATTTTGTACGGATGATAATGGACGCCGACATGAAGCAGAAAAGCCGGGAGTTAGCACAGCAGAAAAGGCGGCTTGCCGAAATCCAGAAGCGTATTGGAGAACTGGATACCATTTTCCAGCGTATCTATGAGGATAACATCATCGGTAAACTTTCTGATGAACGCTTTATGAAAATGTCAAAGGGCTATGAGGACGAGCAGAGGACCTTGCAGGCCGAGGCGGATATCATTCAGAACGAGCTTCAGCAGGAAGAAAAGAAAAGCGTGGATGTGAAACGCTTCCTTGCCGTTGTGAAGAAGTACACAGACCTGACCGAGCTGACCCCTGAAATCCTCCATGAATTTGTGGACAGGATTATCGTCCATGCTCCTGATAAGAGCAGCGGCAGACGGTTACAGGAAATCGAAATTATTTATAACCATATCGGAGAGTTTGACCGCTCGAAGGTCACTCTTTGGAAAGGAAATGCGGTATAGCACATCCAATGCCATACCGCATAATCCTAAATCCGAAAACCTTCCTTACGAAACCCTTGCTAAAAGACGGTTTGCAGGACTCTGCGGAAATTATGCCGCAGGCCCCTGCAAACCGTCTACTATTTTATGAAAGTATGGGCAGCAGGGCGGACAAACTTATCCTGCCGTACCGGCTATTCGTTGAAATAAGCGTCAATACCGTTGGCTATTCCCGCCGCAATCAGCTCCTGGTAATCGTCCTGCGCCATCTTCTGGTCTTCTTCCGGATTGCTCATGAAGCCCATCTCAATAATCGTCACCGGTATTGTGCACCAGTTAATACCGCTCATGCTGTCGGTCTCCTGCACACCTCTGTTCTTGAATCCGGTTGCCGCACAGACGTAATCCGTTATCTTTTTTGACAATGAATAGCTTTTAGCATGGAGATTCCCGTTATAGGGATTTTTGGCCGTCTGGCACATGGACAATGTTCCGTGTACGCTATTGTTGTCCAGCGAATTGGCATGAACCCGCACAAAGATGGAAGCGCCGCTCTTGTTGGCTATCTCCGCCCTCTCCGCATTGCTTAAGTTCACATCATTCGACTCTCGTATCATAATGACCTTGTATCCGCGTTCTTCCAGAATCCGCCTAAGCTTCTGGGACACCGAAAGCGTCAGTTTATATTCCGGCAGTTTCGTGCTGATCCCCTCCGCGCCGGCCGCCACCTTGGCCTTCATTGTCGATGAGCCGGGACCGATTGGTTCCTTTTCGGAATTCCCTTTAGCCTGATGGCCTGCGTCGATGGCCACGACCCGTCCGCCTGCAGCCGCTGAACCATCCGCGCCGGCCTGCACCGGCTGGTTTTCCAGCGCCATCACATTCTCGCCGCCTGCTCCCGTCGGATCCTCTTTGGAAAGGAATTCAGACATGACATAGCATTCCTTATCCTTGTATACTACCCTGCTCCAGCCATCGCTGTATCCGGTTCTCTTGATGCTGTCGCCTGTATTAAGCTGTGTTACAATGCTGAACTGCGTTCCGCATCCCTTACGGAGATTGACCTTATCCTCCAGGATATAAACAGTCTCATCCACTTCCGTAAAACCGTTGGCAGTCGTCAATCCGCTCTCCAAAGAGCTCATCTCTGCCACCGCGGCGCCGTCCGCTTCCTGTGCCGCCTGCACGTCCTGGGCATCTTCCAGCACAAGCATCCTGCTTTCCCCGGCTTCACCTTCCTGTGCGCCTTCCACGCTCTCACCCGGCGCCTGAGCGTCCTCTGACTCTGAGACCTGCGTTTCCTCCCGGGCCGGCAGCGGTACCTGCTCGTATTTACCGCCGCAGCCTGTGACGGCAGCTGCCGTCAGAAATAAGCTTAACAGTATTGCCGCCCCCCTGCATCCTGCTGCTTTTATCATAAAATAGTACCTCCTCCGACAACATATTCTCCATCGTAGAATACTACGGCCTGTCCCGGCGCCACCGCTCTCTGTGGATCGTCAAATACGCACTCCACCAGATCCTCACCGATTGTTCGGATCATGCAGGGTGCGCCCTTATGGCTGTAACGGATTTTGGCAGTCACTTTCATTCCATCGTCAGGAAGTCCTTCCACTGCCATCCAGTTCAGCTTACCGCAGGTAAGTCTTCTGGAAAAAACGTCCTCATTGTCTCCTATTACTACTTCATTCGTATCAGGGCGGATTTCGGTCACGAATACGGGACGGCCAAGCGCGAGGTTCAGTCCCTTCCTCTGTCCGACCGTATAGTGCGTAATGCCCTTATGGCGGCCAAGTACACGGCCGTCTTTATCTACAAAATTGCCTTCCGGTAAACGGCAATCGGTATTTTCCTCAATAAATTTAGCGTAATCGTGATCCGGGATAAAACAAATCTCCTGGCTGTCCGGCTTATGGGCCACGTTCAGTCCAATCTTGTCCGCCATCCCGCGAATCTCATCCTTCGTGTATTCACCGACCGGCATAAGCGTATGGGAAAGCTGATGCTGGGTCAGATTGTACAGTGCATACGTCTGGTCCTTCGCCGCTGTCGCAGATTTGCGCAGGGTATAACGGCCGTTCTCAAGCTGCTCGATTCTGGCATAATGGCCGGTGGCAATGTAATCAGCCCCGATGTCTATACTCCTCTTGAGCAGTGACTCCCATTTCACAAAACGGTTGCAGGCAATACAGGGATTGGGAGTCTTTCCCTCGATATACTCCTGCACAAAATAGTCCATTACATTTTCTTTAAATTCTCTTTTAAAATTCATGACGTAGTATGGAATCCCCAGGTTCTCCGCCACTCTTCTGGCGTCGTCCACCGCGCTCAGCCCGCAGCAGCCCCCGTTCTCCTCCTGAATCTCCGGCTCTTCATCCTGCCAGATCTGCATCGTCACACCGATTACGTCATATCCCTGTTCCTTCAAAAGCCAGGCCGCCACGGAGGAGTCAACTCCTCCGGACATGCCGACTACAACTTTTTTCTTTTCCATGTATCAGTACTCTTCTTCGACTTCTTCCTCACCGATGTCTGTCTTTGGCTTAGTCAGTCCTTCTATTTTGATACCATGCTTCTCTGAATAATCCCAGAGCGCCGCATGGATTGCTTCTTCTGCTAACAAAGAACAGTGTACCTTAACTGGGGGCAATCCGTCAAGTGCTTCCATCACGGCTTTATTCGTAATCTGCATAGCGTCCTGCACGGATTTGCCTTTTACAAGCTCGGTTGCCATACTGCTGGTCGCCACTGCGGCGCCGCAGCCAAAGGTCTTGAACTTAACATCACGGATAATCTGGTTGTCGTCTATATCAAGATAAATCCTCATAATATCGCCGCATTTCGCGTTACCAACCGTTCCCATGCCGCTTGCATTCTCTATTTCTCCGACGTTTCTCGGATGCTCGAAATGATCCATTACTTTTTCTGAATACATGTATTTTGCTCCTTTCAGCCCGTATCTCAAATATTATGCGTCCTGCTGCACACGTTATGCGTGCGCCGACGCCTGTTTTTTCATGTAATCCTCGTATAAAGGAGACATAGCTCTCAGCCGCGCCACAATCTTCTTAATGCTCTCCACGGTAAAGTCTATCTGCTCCATCGTAATTTCTTCGTTCAGGGTCAGACGGAGAGAGCCATGGGCAATCTCATGGGGCAGGCCAATGGCCAAAAGCACGTGGGAGGGATCCAGGGAGCCTGATGTACAGGCGGAGCCGCTGGAACCGCAGATTCCGTCCATATCCAGCATAATCAGGAGAGATTCCCCTTCTATAAACTGGAATGCAAAGTTTGCATTATTTGAGAGGCGTTTTGATGGATGTCCGTTGAGACGTACAAAAGGAACTTCCTTCATAACGCGTTCTATCAGATGATCCCTGAGGGTTTTCTCCTGCTGCGTTCTTTCTTTCATCGTAGCCATAGCTATCTCAACCGCTTTGCCAAAACCGACAATTCCTGGGGTGTTCTCCGTTCCGCCGCGGCGTTTCCTCTCCTGGGCGCCGCCGTGGATAAATGCTTTTGTCTTAACCCCGGTGCGGATATACAGGAAACCTACTCCTCTGGGGCCATTTAACTTATGAGCGCTGGAGCTTAACATATCGATATGGCACTCATCCACATTAATCGGAACGTGGCCAAATGCCTGTACCGCATCGGTATGGAACAAAATTCCGTTTTTATTCGCAATCTCGCCAATTTCCTTAATCGGCTGAACTGTGCCAATCTCATTATTGGCAAACATTACTGATATCAGGATCGTCTCGGGACGTATCGCTTTCTTCAGCTCATCTAATTTCACAACACCATACTCATCCACATCCAGATATGTCACGGAAAAGCCGCGATTCTCCAGGTATTCACAGGTGTGGAGGATGGCATGATGCTCGATTTTAGTGGTAATGATGTGGTTTCCCTTGTTCTGATAAGCCTCAGCCGTCGCAATAAGCGCCCAGTTATCAGACTCGGTACCGCCGTTCGTAAAATAGATCTCGTTCGGCTTCGCTCCCAGTGCCCCGGCAATCGTCTCCCTCGCATGAGCAATGGCTTTCTTGGGTTCTGCCGAAAAATCATATACGGAAGAGGGGTTTCCGTAAAATTCCGTAAAATACGGAAGCATCGCATCTACAACCTCCGGTCTCGTCTTTGTCGTAGCTGCATTGTCCAGATAAATAATCTGTTTCATAATAAAAAATCCGCCTTTCTTCTTATTTGTAGTAATAAAGGTAAAAGCTTCATCTACGCTTCTTATTATATAGTAAAATCCAGAAAATACAAGTAGGAATGATTACTAATTTATAAAAAAATAATATTTTACCTCTGAAAAAGACCTTAGGGTCTATATTATAGTATGAAAACAACGTGATAACAGTGCCTTATTGTACAGAAGGGCATTTTACTATATTTCCCTGCGGCTTCCGATCTTATGCTTCAATGAAATTACTCCGGCCGAATAATTTCACGGCTGTGAAATATATATATTAATAAGTCTCTTTTCGGAGTCCTCATGAAAAAAAATCCACTAATCACCGGAACTCTCCTGCTTACAGCCGCCGGATTCCTGAGCCGGATTCTCGGTTTCTTCTATCGCATATTTCTGTCCCGGACCATCGGGGCCGAAGGACTGGGCATTTACCAGATGATATTTCCTATCCACGGAATTGCCTTTGCACTCTGCGCCGGACCAATCCAGACGTCCATCTCCCGTCTGGCCGCAGCCAATGTGAAGAAAGGCCGGAGTACCTTCCGGGCCGGGCTGACGATATCACTGACCATCTCGGTAATCCTTATGATTGCGATACGTTTTTCCGCTCCCTTTCTGGCAGAACACGTTCTGCTGGAACCGCAGTGCGCCCCGCTTCTGCCGATAATGGCGCTGTCTATTCCGTTTTCCGCCATCCATGCCTGTATCTGCGGTTATTACTATGGCATGAAAAAAACTGCTGTGCCGGCTCTGTCCCAGCTCCTGGAACAATTTATTCGCATCGGCGCAGTTTTACTGATCGCCAATGTCGCTGCTACAAATGGAAAAACGATTTCTGTTTCACTGGCTGTCTGGGGCATGCTGATCGGTGAAGCCGCATCGGCAATTTTCAGCTTCCTCTACTACACATTCACAACAGACGACAGAAGAGGCTCCCGCACATCACAGCCTGCCTACAGCTTTCTATCGCTGGCAGCGCCATTAATGGCAATGGCCCTGCCGCTGATGGGCAACCGGCTGATTCTGGGCTGCCTGCAAAGTCTGGAAGCTATTTTCGTTCCCAATAAACTGCTGGAATTCGGCCTGTCTAATGCCGAGGCCCTGAGTACATACGGTGTGCTGACCGGTATGGCGCTGCCCTTTATCTTTTTTCCGTCAGCTATCACCAATTCCCTTGCGGTCGTTCTGCTGCCCACTGTCTCAGAAGCACAGGCAGCCGGCAATGAGAGAAAAATTGAACGCACGATTGCCATGGCGCTCCGTTACAGCCTGTATATGGGAATCCTCTGCATCGGAATCTTTACTCTTTTCGGAGACGGCCTTGGAATCAGCGTCTACCATAATAAAGATGCCGGAACCTTTATCACGATCCTGGCATGGCTCTGTCCCTTCATGTATCTGTCAACCACGATGGGAAGCATCTTAAACGGCCTCGGAAAAACATCCACCATCTTTCTTCACAACGCGATCTCAATGCTGATCACACTGGCCGTTGTTGTATTCTGTATCCCCATGTACGGCATCCACGCCTATCTGGCCGGCCTCCTTTTCAGCGAGCTGGTACTTGCTGCGCTCCATATCCATACTCTGGCAGGCCAGGTTCCCGTGAGACTGAATGCCGGCACAATGATTGTAAAACCAACGCTGTGCCTTCTGGTCGCCATCGGTATCCTCTATGCTGCAGCGCCATCGCTGGAAACGCTCAGGCCGGCCCTGCCTGCGGAATTTCTGTTTATTGTTGTGAAAGCCCTGATCCTCTGTGTTCTGTATGGAGGAGGGCTGCTGCTTCTGCATAGGAAAAGTTGAGGGAAACCAGAACAGGAGAATCGAGTAGGAGGCGGTGACTAACCGCCGTCCTCTCACACCACCGTGCGTACCGTTCGGTACACGGCGGTTTCAATAGTTGGCGTACAGAGACTGATAGGCTGTGGTTAAATCATAAAAACCCCAGTTTGTCAGTCTTTCTTTACTTAAGGCCCAGTTGACTGCTTTGTTTCCGGCATTAAACCAGTATCCTTTACGGTCGTATGCTATGGTTGCCGCATAGTGGCTGGCTACTCCCAGACCTATGAGTTTCCTCATTCTTGTTCCTGGCTGTTTCCACTGTTTCCAGATACACATCCGTATCCGTCGATACAGCCATCCATTCAGGCTCTCGATATTGTTCTTCATATCCGCTATCCCGTAATAGTTCAGCCATCCTCTCATGTATACTTTTATCTTTTCCATGGTTCGGATGATACTGCCACATCTGCTTCGGGAAGTAAGCTGACGCAGTTTATCCTTGGCTTTCTTCCATGACTTTCCATGGACACGGATATAAATCCCTTTTCCGTTCTTCCCAAAACAAAAGCCAAGAAACTTAAAATTTTGAATTACAAACACGCTGACTGTCCGGCTCTTTTCCCGGTTTACTTTCAGCTTTAGTGTTTCTTCCAGATATTTCGTACTGCTCTCCAGCAGACGTTCTGCCGCACGTTCACTCTTCACCAGCAGTACAATATCATCTGCATAGCGGATACACGGTACGCCCCGTCTGTGAAACTCCCTGTCGAATTCATTCAGATACACGTTTGCTAAGAGTGGGGATAGATTCCCTCCCTGCGGTGACCCTTCCTCTGTCTCTGTTACAACGCCGTTTTCCATCACTCCGCTTCTTAGGTACCGCTTTACCATCTGTATCACCCTTTCATCCTTTATCTGTTTTCTCAACAGATTCAGCAGAATCGTATGGTTCAGCGTTTCAAAGTATTTCGACAGGTCGAGGACAACTGCCCTTGTATAACCCTGTCCGATATACTCTTTTATCCTGAGAATAGCGTCTTTTGCCCCTCGTCCCGGACGATAGCCAAAACTATCCTCCGAAAACAGCGGCTCATAAATTGGCATGAGTTGCTGGAGCATTGCCTGTTGGATGATTCGGTCTATGACGGTAGGAATGCCAAGCTTACGTCCCCCTCCGTCCGGCTTCGGAATTTCCACTCGTCTGACTGGAAAAGGGGTATATTTTCCCTTCCGGATTTTCTCTATCAACTCGTGGTTGTGTTCCTTCAGCCACAGCAGTGCCGCTTCGACTGTCATTCCATCGATTCCCGGCGCTCCCTTGTTCGCCTTCACTCTTCTGTAAGCTCTGTTCAGGTTGTCCTTTTCCAGTATCTTACCTGGAATGTCCGGCTCTGCACTGTCCCTTTCCTTCCATATCCGGTTAAATGAGCGGTGCGCTCTCACATACCCTTTGCGTTCCGCGCTATCTCTTTGTGAGCAGCTTTCTTTGTTTTCTGCACCCATCTGCTCATTCCTCCTTTCCCTGTCGTACTAAAGACTCCTATTGATTCGGTCCTTCACTGAAAAAAAACAGCTACTATGGCCTCTGCTGACTTCTGTACGTTCAGCGTTATCTCACAATAACGTTTACTCCTTTCGAAGCATTCCGTACAGACCTCCCTGGGTACCACACATTTCTTTCCCTCCATCCATCTGCCGCATTTACTGCACATGATTCCGTGTAGCTATCGGGCTTCATCTTGAGATGCAGACTTACCCTCATGCACAGCCTTATATACGATTTCTGTTCGTCAGACCAGAGGTTTGCCCGTGGGTTAGTAGGTTCCCCACATCCAGCTTCCTTCATATTTGCAGTCACCTGCAACACCCTTGCCTTCGGCTATGTCCTTCCCGCTACCGGGCAGACTTGGGACTTTCACCCTTAAGAAACGTGCGCCGCCAGGCGCACATCGAAAAAGGAGAACGCCCGCTGCGACGTTCTCCTTTCTCCCTTATAAGAAAATCTTTTAAAAAAACAGCTCCGGTACAAACATTGTAATTGCCGGGATATAAGTCAAAACAATCAGAATGGCAATCATGACTGCAAGAAATGGAATAACTCCTTTAATCACGTCGTCAAGAGCCGCCTCCCCGACTCTGACTGCAACAAACAGGTTGATTCCCAGCGGGGGAGTGATAAAGCCAATCGCCAGATTTACTACCATAATAAGGCCAAAGTGAATCGGATCAATTCCAAAGCTCTCGATGATCGGAAGGAAAAGCGGAGCCAGAATCATGATTGAGCACATGGTATCCATAAAGCAGCCTACCACCAGCAGCATCAGATTAATCAGCAGAAAGATAACCCATTTATTATCGGTAAACTGCATGATTGCCTGGGCTACCTGCTGCGGGATATGGCCCACGGTCAGGATCTTTGTAAATGCGGCGGCGCATCCGATAACCACCAGTACCGTTCCCGTAGTTAGAGCTGCACTCCTGATAACATAAAATACTTCCGATAATTTCAATTCTTTGTATACAAAAACTCCCACAATGAAGCTGTAAATGACTGACACGGCGGCCGCCTCCGTAGGCGTAAAAATACCGCCGTAAATGCCGCCCAGAATAATGACAGGACTGATTAACGCCCATTTCCCCTCCCAGACGGCTCTCCCCGCCCGTCTCCAGGTAAACGGCTCCGTGTCTCCTTTATATCCCCTTTTTTTGCATATATAATAGGATACTCCGATTAATGCCAGGCCTATCAGAATACCGGGAATAAAGCCCGCTGCAAACAGCCTTGTAATCGACTGCCCCGTAGAAGTACAGTAGACAACCATAGGAATACTGGGCGGGATGACAACTCCGATACTGCCGGCAGCCGCAATGAGTCCCAGCACAAACCGTTTATCATACCCTTTCTTAATCATGGTTGGGACAATCATTCCGCCGACGGCTGCCACGGTGGCCGGACCGGAGCCTGAGATAGCCGCAAAAAACATGCATACAACTACTGTTACAATCGCCAGTCCACCTGTTATTCTCCCAAAAAATACGCTGCAGACATCCAGCAGGCGCCTGGATATTCCGCCTCCTCCCATAAACTCACCTGCAAGAATAAAAAAGGGGACAGCCATAACCGGAAAGGAATCTACCGCTGTCACAAGATTCTGGGCGATATATCCGCCTCCAAGTCCCAGCTCCGCGTTGAGCAGAACCGTTGCAAGGGACGAAATTCCAAGCGCAATCCCTACCGGGACATTCAGTATAATCATGATAACAAACGTTCCAAATAAAACAGCGCTAGTCATCCATCTCCTCCCCCTTCCTCAGCTTGGCAATTCTCAGCCATATGTTTTGGGCCGTCCGGTAAAATGTAAGCACAAAGCCGGCAAACGGAGCCATATAAACGTATTTCATCGGAATGGATAAAGCGGCCGACACCTGGCCGAGCATGCCTATCTTCTGAATCAGCATTGCTGATGTATAAATGATAAAACCGGCAAAGCATAGTACGATGATATCCCCGATGATACGGATATAGGGACGGCATCTTTTTGGGAACAGGTATAAGGCCGCGTCGATTTTAATATGCTTGCGCTCCTTGGCGGCATAACTTACGGCCAGATAAATGGACCAGATAAAAAGATATCTTGCCAGTTCTTCGGACCAGCTCAGGGAGTTTCGCATCAGATATCTCATGATAACCTGCACAAAAATAATCAAGCTCATCAATGACAGCAGCGTCACCAGCAGGATATCTTCCAGATGTTCATCAATTTTTTTCAACATAGAATATTCCCCCAGACTTCATCTGTTTTCAATCACCTGCCGCTTTTATTGACCGACCGCTTCCATAGCCATATCAAACAGCTCGGGATGATCCATCTTTTCTTTCACCAGAGAGTTAACCTCCTTTACCGCTTCTTTAAACTGGTTTCTCTCCTCATCCGTAAGATAAATAATCTCTGTCGTTTTATCTTCCTCAATCTTTTTAATTCTGTCCTGCTCATACTCCTGGGCTGACCCTCGTTCATAGTCGGTCGCTTCCCTGGCCGCCTTCATAACTGCATCCTGATATTCTGCCGGCATCCCATTAAATGTCTCATTATTCATAGCCAGAATCAGAGGGTTATATATGTGCTGCGTCATGATCATATATTTCTGTACCTCATTCAGCTTATTGTCATAAATTAACTCCACCGGATTTTCCTGTCCGTCTATGGTCTTTTGCTGCAATGCCGTAAACACTTCGCCGAATGCCATCGGAGTCGGATTCGCACCGAGCGCTTTCCAGTAGGCGATTTGAATTTCATTCTCCATAACGCGGACTTTCAATCCTTTCATATCTGCCGGCGTATGGACCTCACGATCATTGGTGGTAAGGTTTCTGAATCCATTCTCAGGAAATGACAGCGTTTTTAGATTTTTCGCCTTCAGCCCCTCCGCAATATGCTGTCCTATCTCACCATCCAGTATCTCATATGCCTGCTCTCTCGTATTGATTAAGAACATTGTATCAAACAGATATAGATCACTGTATGCGGCAGCCAGGGGCGCCATATTGGAAAGTGTGATGTCGATGTCGCCAAGCTGCACCGCCTCCAGGACCTCACGGTCTGAACCCAGCGCATTATCTGCAAAGACATTGACTTTGACCGCACCGTTTGTCTCCTTCTCTATCACTTCCTTCATAATGTTTCCAATGTCTTTGTGAGACTGCGGTATTCCTACGGCAATCTTGAGCGTATACTGCGCGTTTTTTGCCTCCTCCGTTTTTTCTGATTCGTCCCCCTGCCCCTGTACTTCCTGCTGTGTTTCCCGGCCCTGTGCCGGCTCTGTCCCTGCGCTGCTTTCTCCGCTCTTACCGGAACAGCCCGTAATCGCTGCCGCCATAGCTAATCCTGTGAATGCTGCAAATAGTCTCTTTCTCATTTCCCTCTCCTTTTGCTTCTGCTTTTGTTATCCTGTTACCCCAAGAGCTTTCAACCGCTCCCGTATAGCATTCTTTTCCCCTTCTGTTGCAGGAATAAAAGGACCTCTTGGGCTGCATTTTACGATTCCCCTGATTTCCAGCATTGCATAGATAGCAAGCTGGGTCGAGCGCGCCAGATACATTATGTCCCTCATCTCATTTACTTCAAACTGCGTATTCCTGCAGTCCTCATACCTGCCTTCTATCCCTTCGTTGTACATTTTCCGGCATATTTCCGGAAAGGCATTGGCAATGCCCGGTATAAATGCCCTGCATCCCAAAACACACGCCGACAGCCACATTGCTTCCGTTCCCAGAACTACGTCAAAGTTGTCGTCTTTCAGGAGCCGCATATAATTTGCATGCAGCATGATATCAAAGGTTGCATCCTTAATCCCTCTGACCCCTGTGTCTTTTAATTTTTTTATCGTCTTGAGTTCCATCGGGTATCCCTGGAATCCGGGATTGTTATAAACATAAACAGGAGTCTCCTCTCCTGCCGCCTTCACCATGGAACTATAAAAAGCACAGATTTCATCCTCGTTATGTTTATAGTAATACGGACCTACAGCCGATACGGCCGCCGCGCCGGCCGCCGCAGCATGTGCCGTAAGCTTTGCCGTACTCCGGCTGTCCGCGGTTCCTGTCTGTACAATAACAGGGATTTTTCCTCCTGCGGCTTTTATCACAGTTTCCGTCACCAGCATCCGCTCGTCCGGTGTCATCAGGACTCCTCCTCCGTAAGAACCCGTGATAAAAAGCCCGTCCACTCTGTCACGCAAAAAACCGACCAGTGCTTTAATTCCCTCATAATCCACCTCTCCATTTTCCTGGAATGGGGTGAGCATGGGCGGAATAACTCCTCTCATTTGAAACATGCCTCTCCCTCCTGTTCCCTCTCTTTTATCTTGTTAAACGCTATTGCCACTGCTCCCTGCACCGTAAGCTTACCTATCTCTTCTTTGTCATAAATAAATTCTATCTTCAGGTCTTCGCCGTACCGTTTTTTCAAGAGATATTCGTACATACGGCATCGGTTTTCATGTCCGTAAAATATGTAGTGCCCGCTCAGATATCCTTTCTTTCTCATCTCATCGAACGCCTTCAAATCATCGGCTGCAATCGCCGCGTTAGCGAATATATTGCGCTCCCTTCCGTCTGTTTTAAGCAGCACCTGCAAAAACCTGGGCATTAGAAGGGTCCGTCCGAGACCGGCATGCTCCACACAGTCCACTGCGATGTCCACCAGTTCCTCATAGGTATATCCGCCCGGTTCCTCCCCCGGCTCCTCTTTCAGGCTTTTTCCGATATTGGTTGAATTAACTAATGCCTCGTAAAACTGGCCGCTGATCGTCGTATTGCTGGCCGCCACTCTCTGACTGCCGTCTATGTACATCACTTTGGTGTGAGAACTGAGAGCCACAATGCTGCACGGTTCCTTTATCTTGTTGCGCTCAATGATTCCGATGCACTGCACCTCCTCCCCTCTCATAAAGTCGATATCCCGCAGGTCCTGCGCTCTTGCATGTTCCGGATAACTGTTTTTGATTCCCCTGATAAAATATACCGGTCTGTGAATTGGTAGCACGGATTCATCCGAGACTTCCAGGATTCCCTCCGCCAGTTCCGATACTCCTGCCGGAGCAACCAGATGGGGAATCTCTATCAGACCTATTTCCGATGTAATCATACCTGATGCAACCGCAAACTCCACTTTTTCATCCTCAATCCCATGTTCCCTCAATATCTCAAAAAACAGCTCCGCAATCCCCTGTCTCAATGCGTCCCGGCTGCCCGTAATCGAAGTATCGCGCACCCCCACCTTCCGGCTGCCGGAAGCTAAAATCTCTCTGTTTTGATCCACTATATAAATTCTCGTATTTGTTGTTCCGCAATCTATCACTGCAAACATACTCAGGCCCCCTCTCTGAATTTTGGCTGGTTGACGGGATGCAGCGGTTTTTCGCCTCTCAATACTCTGGCCGCCTCCTCAGCCACCTTCTTTTGCAGACTTTTCACCGCTTCCTCGGAATACCAGGCTACATGTGGCGTAATGATTACGTTTTCCATTTGAAGCAGTGGATTATCCGGCTCAATGGGTTCTTTTTCACAGACATCAAGACCGGCTCCCGCAATCTCTCCCTCTCTCAAAGCCCGAATCATATCTTTTTCGCAGATAACGCCGCCTCTTGCCGTATTAATAATAAATGATGTTTTTTTCATCTTTTTAAATTTATCGTAATCAAACAGATGGCGTGTCTCCGGGCCCAGGGGGCAGTGTACGGACAAATAGTCACTCTCTGAAAGCAGTGTTTCAAAATCCACAAGATCCACTCCCAGTTTAGCCGCGGTCTCCTCCGGTATGTATGGGTCATAGGCTATGATCCGCATACCAAAGCCAGACATCTTTCTCGCAACCAGAGCCGGTATCCTCCCCAGTCCGGCCAGTCCCAGTACCTGGCCTTCCATACGGTAGAGCGGTTTTATGAGGCTGTAACCCCACTTTCCTTCTTTTACCGACGCGGCCAAAGCCGGCAGCTTTTTCGCACAGGCCATCAGCAGAGCTATCGCATGGTTGGACACCTCATCAAGGCTGTAATCAGGTACATTTGCAACATAAATTCCATGTTCCGACGCCGCTTCGACATCAATATTATCTACCCCGATTGCATACCTAACAATAAGCCTGCACCGTTTCAGTCCCTCGATCACATATCTCGTAACCGGGGAGAACTGTACGATTAATACGTCTGCATCGCCCGCCGCCTCGATCACCTCATCTTCAGTCTTGCAGTGGTAATCAAAAAGCTCCGTATCCTGAATCTCTGAAAGAACCTGCCGCTCCAAATCCAGGTTTTCATAATAATAATCGCTAATTACAACCTTTTTTTCCCTGTTTGTTTCCCCCATAACGCCCTCCAATTGTTTTATACAATAAAACCATGTTTTATTTTTATTTCGTTAAAAAAACCTGTATTTCCCCTCTCTCGTGTTTTATGCCGGACAGCCCAATCTTGCTGATATTCTGCCCGCAGTTCTGACAATATCATGAATTAACTCTTCTCTTCTGTCACCGTCTATCAGCTCCTGGATTCCGCAAATACTGATCCCTGCCACCATATCTTTATTATAATCGAATACAGGGGCACAAACGCTGGAAATATATGGTTCATTCTCACCATCATTAAAGGAGTATCCTTCTTTTCCCGCTTTTTTAATCAATTCATGAAGTTTTGTTTTATCGGTTACCGTCTTATCCGTAAATTGTTCCACCTGTACATGATTCAGATATTCCTCCAGTTCCTCCTCCGGCATACGGGAAAGAAACAGCCTTCCGATTCCGGTGGAATACAGTTCCCTCATTCCTCCCGGCCGGATCATCAGCTGCGCCCACGACGGAGCAATTCTTGGTACGACGCATTCAATCATCAGTACCTTATCCTCCCTCTGAATTCCAAGATAACAGATTACATCTTTTGTGTCTGAAATTTCCTGGAGGTAGGGAACGGCTATTTTCCGCACATCCAGATGGTTTTTTTTCAATATGCTGAGATGGAGAGGCACCAGTCCAAGGCTGTAGGTTTTATTCTTTTCGTCGAATTCTATAAATCCTTCTGAGGCCAGTGTATAGAGAAGCCGAAGTGTCGAGCTTTTGCCTACTCCCGTCATTGCACTGATCTCCGACAGTGACATTTCAAAATGATTCTCATCAAAAAGTTTTAAAATCTTTAATGCCTTCTGCACTGCGCTGATTGTATAATCCTTACTTGTATTCACTGGTTTCCCTCCTGTTTTACCTGATGAAATCTTTTAATGTGATTATATCAACTAAAAAACTTCATGGCAAGTTGCTTAATTAAAACCTGACGATACCTTTAAAAACATCCTTATTTCCGTCCGCCCACTTTAAAATTTCTGTCCCGGCATCTTGAAAACTGATTCTGTCCGTAATAAAAAGTCCCGGGTCAATACGCCCTTCCCTCCATAACCTTATGACGGCACGATAATCATCCGGTGTCGAATTTCTCGTGACATGAAGCGATGGTTCTTTCATATGAAAAGCCGCCTCATTGATTTCCAGCGTCCCATTGAACATGCCGACAAATACAATTTCCCCTCCGTGGGCAAGCCATGTAAAAGCCTGTTCCATGGACGCCTTGTTAGCCGTGGTATCAATGACTCCATGGTATCCTTCCCGGCCGGTTTTGTCCATCATTTCTTTTTTTTCTGATTTCTCCCCCGGATGGAAGACGGGAAAATCGAATGAGTGCTTTACAAATTCCCTTCTTGACGGATTAATATCCGCCAGAGTAACATCCATCCCCAGCGCTCTAGCACAAACTGCGCATGCAGCTCCGATTGGACCTGCTCCAAGGATCAGAATTCGGCTGCCCTCTGCCAGGTGCATTCTCGATACGGCATGATGTCCGATCGTCAGAGGTTCAATTATTGCTGCCTCATCAACCTGATCCGGGAACGGATTTTTCAGAAGATGCCGTTCAGGCAGGGACATATATTCCTGAAGCCCTCCGTCTTTATGTACTCCATATAGCTCTAGCGAGGTACAGCAATTAGTCTTTCCCGCTTTACACGCGATACAGGTATTGCACGGTATACATGGCATTACACATACGCTGTCTCCCTTTCTTAACTGTACGGATTCTCCTGCATCTTCCACGACAGCCGATATCTCATGACCGATGACCCTGGGAAACGTGAACATCGGCTGATTTCCTTTGATAGCATGGATATCTGAGCCACAGATGCTGACCGCCTTTATCTTTATCAGAACTTCACCGCACTCCCTCTCGGGAATATTTCTCTCCCCATAAGTAAAATCCTTCGCACCCTTCAGTGTCAATGCCTGCATTTCAACACCCCTTTCCTATTTGATTTTTACTCATTTTAACTTTCCGGACTGCTTTCTATTTTGTCAGATAACCGCCGTCCACAGGAATCGTAACACCATTGATATAATCGGAAGCGGGGCTGGCTAAAAGTACGGCAACACCTTTGAAATCTTCCGGTGTGCCCCAGTCTCCCTGTGGGATTCTGGCTTTTACCGACTCATTTCTCTGTGGATCCGCCCGCAGCGGGGCCGATAAATTTGTCTTAATCCATCCGGGTGCTATTGCATTGACATTGATTCCCTTATCTCCCCACTCGCTTGCCAATACTTTGGTTAATCCCGCCACTGCATGCTTGCTTGCCGTGTAGGCTGCCGTATTAAAACCGCCCAGATAAGACATCATGGAAGCGATATTGATAATCTTCCCTCCCGTCCCCTGGCGCAGGAACTGTCTGGCAGCCAGCTGAGAAAGGAAAAATACTGTCTTCGTATTGAGCTGCATCACATCATCCCATGTCGTTTCGCTGTAATTAATAGCCGCTTCGCGGGGACAAATACCGGAATTATTAACGAGTATGTCCAGACGCCCGAACTTCCGCAAAACATCCTGCATTAGCAAAGATAAGTTTTCCATCTTTGACAAATCTCTTCGGACTGCCAAAAATGTGCCACCAAGCGATTTTACATATTCCTCCAGCTCATCCGGCCGGTGGGTATGATACACACAGGCAACGGACGCTCCCGCCTCCGCTAATCCACGGGCAATCCCAAGGCCGATTCCCGTACCTCCGCCGGTGATGAGTGCCACCTTTCCCTTCAAACTGAACTCTTCTAAAATCATAGCGCTCCTTTCTTTTGTCTTTATTGTTTTATTATCTCCGCAAATAGTTTTATTGTATAAAACTATGTTTTATATACTAAAATAATTATAATATTTTTAGCCCAAGAATAACAATAGCAAATACTGACAAAATATAAATAAAATAATTATGCAACTAGCACAATAATCATTTTGTTTAAATATTATCAGACTTTTCATCACTTAATTTGTTTTACTCAGTAAAATCAAAATAATAATTACTGTCTATATGTTTTCTATTCAATTGTAAAGAATCAGTTTGCGGGATTCTCCGCCTGCGGCAGGTCGCAGCGAAATTTTCCTTCCGCCGCAGTACACTCCTCCGCGAGTGCGGTTTTTATTTGACGGGTGAGTTTTCCTGTTAAACGATAACCTGCACGCTCTGCGCACAGGTCACCGTCCTCAATATTAAAGGCCTCCGGCGCCATGAAACATGGTGCCGGAGGCCTTTAATATTCTTTGCTATTCTATCATTATTTCTGCATCTCGAGTACATCTGCAAATGCCTGGATAGCTGTGCTTGCCTGACCGAAGTCACGCATCTGCTGATCGATACCCAGTTTGATATGCGGAATACCTGCATTATTTAATGCCTTCTTTAAGTATGGATACTCCATTTCCTCCGGGTCACAGAACTGCTGCATGAACAGTACCAGTCCCTGAGCGCCGCTTTCCTTTACCATGTTGGCAATGAATTCGCCGCGGCGGTTCTCTGTAGATTTTGGATCGTACAAAAGAACGTCATAGTCCATATTGGCAAACTGTTTTGCCAGTGCCATTAATGCATCTGCCTCATCCTCCGGAGCGTCTACACGGAAGGAACGGCTCTCATGGCCAACGTCGTCTGCGGCGATGGCAATGTTGTTCTCTTCAAAGATTTCAAGAAGCTTTGGATTGTCACAGATAATACCGGATGTAACAACCTTGGTTCCCTGCCAGTCACAGACAGGAAGTTTCTCAAGCTCTGCGTTCAATTCTTCCAGCTTCTCTATGTATTCCGGTTTCTCCATAAAGAAGAAGGATTTCAATACTGCAGAACGCTTGGTTGGTGTAATGACATCGCAGTGTGCGCTTGCCAGTTCTACGAATTTACGGCGGGCCGCACGGCTCTTATTGTATACTTTGATGGCATCCTGAATCGCCTCGTCTGTAATCTCTTTGCCGGCAACTTTTTCCAGTTCTTTCTTAACATTTGTATACTGGTCAACGCTGAACTGAAGACCAAAATCTTCAAAACGGTTCTGCGGCTGAGCAAGGAAGATAACTGCCATCTTATCTCCCATAGCAACACGGAAGTTCTGGCTCATTGGGCGCAGTGTATCACAGATGGTTGGAGTAATGATTCCGTCCAGCTGATCCATTGTGCCGTCTAACAGCATCTCCAGAGCAAGCTGTGCGATAGTGCAGTAGAAAGTTGCACAGTATTCTTTAGCACGGCTGATGGTCTTGTTATTTGAACCCCAGATTCCCATGGGCACCATACCGGCGGCATAAACAAGCTCTTCCGGTGCGTAATACGGCAGAACGCCGATTACTTTCTTACCCTGAGCTTTATATTCAGCAAGCTGCTGTTTTGGAGTGGCAGCCTTTACTTTAAATTCATCCAATAATGCGTTGATACTCATCGTTACTTTGCCTCCTTTGCCTGCTTATTTGCTTCCATTGCCTCCACAAGGCCCTGTACTCGGGTCTCATACTGAGCGGCATTGAAGTTACGCGGGTCAGCCTGGTCACCGTCGAAACCTGCGCATGGAACACCCAGATCTTCAGTGAAACGGCGCTGCATCTCAGCCATATAACCGCTCCACGGTTTACAGCTTCTGTTATAATGAACAAGAACGCCATCTACCTTATTGTCACGGCAGATACCTTCACGCCAGTCAACACCCTGTTCGATGCAGACGGAGTTCGGAGCTTTGTAGTAAGCGCGGGCCATCTCATCGATGTTGTTATAAACAAAACCGAAAGCTGGTGCATATACAACGGCAGTAACGTTGACGCCATGCTCTTTCAGAGGTTTGAACAGGTTAGGCAGCTTCGGCCAGCAAGGAATACCCTCGAACATAACACGGTATTTCTCCGGGAACGGAGTTGTCGTCTCACCCTTCTTAACTGTCTCTTCCAGATCGTCTGCCAGAAGCTCAAATGCCTCAGCAGCTTCCACTCTGGCACGTGCAGTTACGACGTCAGCCATATGGTTGAACAGGTCGAAACCGCTGTATGGAGCCGGTTTATACTGAAGATAATCGCAAACCTTTAACCATGCCTGTGCGGTACGGTTAGCATTGGAACAGGCTTTTTCAAACTTCTTCTCGTCAAATTTCTTGCCTGTGAGTTCTTCTAACTGCTTAATTGCCTTATCGAACTGAGCGCGTACATATTTTACATTATCGTCATGAACATCTACCGTATTGTTATACGGAATATCAATCATGATCAGCGGTACGTTGCACATACGTGCAATGTTCTCATACCATTTGGTCATACAGTTGCAGATATTGTTACAGCAGAGAACGAAGTCCGGCTGCGGAATACGCATCTGACGGATTGGAGAGATTGCCTCCAGACGTCTTTCTTTCTCCGGGCCGTCCGGAAGAGCTTCAATCTCAAGCAGATTGTCCAGTACAAGATAAGGAGTCTGAGTCTTTGGATCTTTCTTTGGTTTACCGGTTGCTTCGTCGATTACCACATTGCCTTCTGCGTCTTTTAACGGTTTGCCTGTAGCAGGATCGATGATGTATTCACCGGTTTCAGCATCATATTTGCGTGATACACGCACACCGGCTGCATAAGCCAGGCTGATACGGGCATATCCGCAGATATCGTTGTCATAGCCAAGATCCTCAGCGGCCTGGCACATCATCTCACCGTAACGGTTCGCAGCGATGCCGGCAGCCTGGTTCTCCGGATACATAACATTCAGATCAAAAGCTGCTGCAAGCTCACAAGGGAACTTGGATGAGGACCAGCCGACTAACTCGCCTCTTGCTTTGGCCTCGCGCGCATCTTTGTGGACGTCATCAACGACCTTGCGAAGTGCGAGAACGCCAGGACTAACTTGTTTTGCCATAATAATTATCCTCCATTCTTTCTATGAATTGCTTTGACGGCGGCTGGACGCCTGCCATGCAAGCAGGGCGGCGCCAAGCGCACCATTATACTGTGTCAGCGGGGAAGTCTTGATCGGACATCCCAGCTCATCCTGAAGCGCCTTCACAACGCCTTCATTCTGAGCCACTCCGCCGGTCATAACGACATCCGGTACCACACCGATACGGTGGGCAAGCCCTGTGACACGATGAGCCACCGAGCGATGGATTCCGTCGATAATGTCACACTTATCGGTTCCCATCGCCAACTGGCTTATAACCTCACTCTCGGCGAAAACGGTACAGGTGGAACTGATTCCCACTTTCTTCCGGGACATGGCGCCGAGCCTTCCCAGATCTTCAACCTTTACTTCCAGGACACGCGCCATAACATCCAGGAACCGTCCCGTTCCTGCCGCGCACTTGTCATTCATCTGGAAATTGGTCATTGCTCCATTATCTATATGCAGAACTTTTACGTCCTGTCCACCAATATCAATGACAGTGTGGACATTTGGAAACAGAAAAGTTGCGCCCTTGGCATGGCAGGAAAGTTCGCTCATCTGTTTATCGGCAATACCATCCATCAAAGAGGTACGGCCATAGCCGGTTGCCAGCGTATATGCCATGTCTTCCTTCTTCATGCCTGCCTCATTTAGCACGGCTTCAATCGCGCGCTGCGGTCCGCTGGTACCTGCGCCTACATCTATCAGTGATTTGGCCACAATCTCTTTGCCATCTTTTAAAACGATGCACTTGGAGGCTGTGGAACCGACGTCGATACCTAAAGTATAAATTCCGCTCATAGTTATTTATGTCTCCTCCGTTAACTGAGTGTTGGGGTGGTTGGGTAGGTTGAAAACTTGAAGCAAAGATATGTCCTTGCAGTGCTGCTCGATTCCGCTTTGCTACATCTCGCTCACGGGCACGCGCCCTATGAAAAAAGACGAATTAAATTTTTCTTATGTGCGAGCACAACGTAAAATTTAATTCGTCTTTTTTCGCACTGCTCTTTGCTTACGTGGACATTATACCACACCCACCCCTAAAAGTCGCTGGAAAATGTTTAAAACGCTATAAAATTATTGATAAGACTGTTATTAAAAAACCTTTATCTGCCTGGACATACAGATAAATCGAGCAAAGGTTCCAGCAGCCTCTGCCCGATTTATCTGAAAAGTCTCAGACTTTTTTACTATCTACTATCGTACTATCATCTATCAATTGTTTTATTTACTTGGCGTTTTTTAACTATACATTCACTTTTTAACAGTTACAACATTCATTATTTACCAAATGTCTCAAATTCACGTGTGCTTCTTGGTGTCAGCATCTGATGCATCGGGCAGATTGACTGCGGATTCTGATAAGCAGCCTCTGTAAATGCCTGGATGTATGGACGCATCTCTGTCATGTCGACAATCTCGTCTACCATACCTTTTTCTGTACAGTATTTTGGACGGGACTTGTCTGTGTACATCTGAATCATATCGTTCATCTTGCCGATGATTGGCTGTAAATCTTCGCCTGCTTTTTTCGCTTTAACCAGTTTTCTGGAGTACATAGCGTTTGCAGCAGTTTCGCCTGGCATTACATAGTACTCGCAAGCACCTGTACCAAGAGAGAATACGTTGGTATTGTTGCCCTGTGGACCGCCGAGTACATAGTGAGCAGCTGCACTTGCCTTACGGATTGTGATCTCTAAGGACGGCAGTTTGGAGTTTTCGATGGAGTAGATCAGGGACTGACCTAAACCAAGAAGCTCAGCTTTCTCAGCCTCGTCGCCTACGTCGATACCGGTTGTATCCTGTAACCAGATTAACGGAATACGGTCACGGGCACAAAGTGTAACGAACTCGTTCATCTTGATAAGACCCTGACGGTATAACTTTCCACCGATACCTACAGAATTCTGTTTGTACTCCGGATAGTTCATCAGCAGACCCTGTACGTTAGCGATAACGCCTACTAAGAGACCGTTAACCTTTGCAAGACCTGTTACCATCTCCGGACCGTAGCCCTTCTTGTACTCGGAGAACTCACTGTTGTCGAACAGACGGGCAATTACTTCGTAAATGTCGTATGGACGTTTCTGGTTCATCGGGATGATGCTGTACAGATCCTCAGCCGGAAGCTGCGGAGCCTTTGGTGTATCAACGCGGAAGAACTCTAAGTTGTATGCAGGCAGGTAGCTGATGTATTTCTTAATACCATCGATTACGCCTAAGTCGTTCTGGTATACTTCACGGAAGAATCCTGTCTCGTCATAGTGGATCGGAACAGATCCCGGTGCCGGAACTTTCAGCTTGCTGTTTTCGATCTGAGCGGCAATAATCTGCTCTGCTGCTTCATCATCAATGTATCCCTTCGGATTCATACCGGATAAGATACCGGCTCCGCCGACTGCCATGTTGGCATCCTGATGTGCAATCAGAATCGTTGGGGAAATGCTGTGGTATCCGCCGCCGGCCGGGTTGGTTCCGTAGATTCCTACGATTACCGGAATACCTAACTGGTTTAATTCAGAATTGCGGAAGAACGGTGTACCGCCGCCGCGTCTGTTTGGATATACCTTGTCCTGGTTCGGGAATTCTACACCGGAGCAGTTCAGCAGGTAAATTAACGGAAGATGCATCATCTTAGCAGCGTCTGAGCAGCGAATCAGATTCTCTGCCTGTCCTGGTACCCATGCGCCGGCCATCTTCTTGTTATCGGAAGCTACAATATAAACCCATTTTCCATCTACACGGCCAAGACCGTTCACGATGTTTGTTGTGCCGAATTTGTTGTTCTCAGGATTGAAAAGGCTGTTTAACGGGCACCATGTACCTGGATCGATTAATGCGTTGATACGCTGCATTGCAGATAACTGTCCACGCTCATTTAACTTCTCTTCAGAAGTAATACCGGCATCAAGAGCTTTTTTAATAGACTCATGGATGTCGCTTTCAACAGCTTTGATCTCCTGCTCATTTTCCGGATTTGGATTAACCAGCTCTTTGCCGATTGTAGGCATGTTCTGGAAATATCCTGGCATTGAATACATATTCATGTCTTCATTTCTCCTATTCTATAATTGCTCAACTATTGTTATACCGCTGCGGAAGTTTTCGGCCGCCGCAGCGTATGTAGGATCTTTATGTTTACAGTAAATTAGTTAGCCGGCTCTTCCTTCGGAACCTGGATAAATGCCTGGCCGGGATCGATCTCCTCACGGATCATGCGGATAACTTCCGGTGCCGGTGCATCCAGCTTCACTGCTCTGGAAACGTCGATATCGAATCCTGTATTCTCGATAACGTCTTCCGGTGAAGATGTCTCATAGTAGCCTGCAAGGTACATTCTCTTTGTCTTCTCGTCAAATTTGAGGATACCGCGGTCGGTAACAACTGCCTGAGGTCCACGGTTGCCCGGAAGGCCGAGTCTCTCGCGTCCGCCAGGTCCGTCAATCCATCCCGGGCTTGTAACGTAGTCGATCTTCTGCATGAAACGGCGTTTTTCGTGCTGAATCATGATGATTGTGTTAGAGAAGGTTGCGATTGCGTTTGCACCGCCGGAGCCTGTGAAACGAGTCTTCGGAGCGTGATAGTCACCGATACAGGTGGAGTTCACGTTTCCGTATGGGTCGATCTGTGCGCCGCCGATGAAAGCAATCAGTCTGTCTGTGTCATGCAGCCACTCATTTGCCTCAAATCCGATAAAACGGATATTAGGCCACTGGCATCCGCAATGAGCCATAAAACGAAGGTCACCTACGGAACGCGGAACCTCGATTGGTGAGCAGTCCATCAGTCCGCTCTCAACGATCAGGTTGCATTTCGGTGCGAATAAACGTTTTGCAACGGATGCACCGATTAACGGAAGTCCGGTACCTACGATTGCAATATTGTCATTTGTGATCTGCTGGGCAAGTGTAATTGCCTGCATTTCTTTGTTTGTATACTTTGTGTAGTCAGCCATGATTAATCCTCCTTGCTCACATCTGTAGAATATCCATATCCATCAGATACTTTCAATTTAAGGAGACGGTTAATACCGATCTTCTCAAGAAATTCTGCATTATCTTTGATATCATAAACATACTCATTTAAGAATGCCTTGAAATCTTCTTCCGTCTTGCTGGCTGAACCATACGCTTTCAGGAAAGCGTTATCATAGTCATAATAACCATAGCACTGTGTCGGAAATGCACCGTAAGGAACCTCGCAAACTGCGTCAACTGCAAAGCAAGGAATCTTTGTCAGTGTAGGATCTCTGCGGATCACGTCGTTGCTTACCAGTTCTTCACATGTAACAATAACTTTCTTGGCAGCTACAACGATATCAATATCATGGAACTCATCGCCCAGAAGGATACAGGTTCCGTCCGGAGATGCCTTCTGAACATGGATGATAGCGGTATCCAGCTCAGGAACAGGAAGTGCTACTACCTTCTCACCCGGTTTGAATGGGTTCTCAACATATACGAACTTGTCGTCGGAAAGTTTGTCAATTGTCTGACGAACTTCCTTGCTGATTCCCCACTCGTCTACCAGTCCGGATCCGATCATAAAGCGCACTGGTAAAAATGGAAGTCCTAAGGAAGCGGCATGAAGCATGAACATGATAGCATCCTGAGAGTAATCCTCATAGATCAGCTCGCCTGCTTCGATTTTCTTACGGAAGCGGCGGGATACATTGGTTACACCGGAATCAGCCGTATAGCAGTTGATATATGCTTTTACACGATCCTCACCAATTAACATATCCCAGTCAGAACCAGCAGGACCGGCCCATGCAATAAAATCTTTTTTGCCCTGACGAAGGATCTCGCGGACTGCTGCCATCGGTTTTTTGTTGGTTGTAAAACCACCGAAGGAGATCGAATCGCCGTCTTCTACATACTTAGCAACCGCCTCTTGTAATGTACACACTTTATTACTCACAATAAAGCCTCCTTTTATTAAAATTTTCAATAACTACCGTAAATTATTTAAAAATCAGCATGAAGAAACCGGCTGCCACAGCAGAACCGATAACACCTGCCACGTTTGGTCCCATCGCGTGCATCAGAAGGAAGTTCGTCGGGTTCTCTTTGGAACCAACTGTCTGAGATACACGTGCTGCCATAGGAACGGCAGAAACACCTGCGGAACCGATAAGAGGATTGATTTTTCCTCCTGTTACCACACAGAGAAGCTTACCTAACAGGACACCGCCCACTGTTGAGAAACAGAATGCCATAAGTCCCATGGCGATGATAGCGATTGTCTGTACACGAAGGAAGATATCTCCGTTTGCCGTAGCACCTACTGTTGTGCCGAGCATGATGGTTACGATGTTACAAAGCGCATTCTGTGCCGTGTCGGAAAGACGCTCAACAACGCCGGACTCACGGAACAGGTTACCAAGCATCAGCATACCCAGAAGCGGGGCTACCGACGGAAGAAGCAGAGAACAGAACAGTACTACGAATACAGGAAATACTACTTTCTCTACTTTGCTTACCTTGCGGAGCTGTTTCATAACAATGGATCTCTCTTTTTTCGTGGTAAGCAGTTTCATAATCGGCGGCTGAATCATTGGAATCAGGGCCATATAGGAATATGCGGCAACCGCGATTGGCGCTACCAGATCCGGTGCCAGGTTGTTGGCAATATAGATAGCCGTAGGGCCGTCAGCGCCTCCGATGATACCGATGGCTGCTGCTTCACCTACTGTGAAGAGGCCGGTTGCATTAGCCAGCATGAATGCGATGTAGATACCGAACTGTGCCGCAGCACCGAGCAGTAAGCTTATCGGGTTCGCAATCAAAGGTCCGAAGTCTGTCATCGCTCCTACACAGAGGAAGATAAGACAGGGGAATAAGCTGGACTTAACTCCGCCGTACATGATACGAAGAACACCCTGGGTGTACCATGGTTCGGATTCTTTCATTAAATCTGCCAGAGGCAGGTTTGCAAGAAACATACCAAATGCGATTGGAAGCAGAAGAAGCGGCTCATACTGCTTTTTAATCGCAAAATATAAAAGGATAAAGGAAATAGCAAACATTACCAGGTTTTTCCAGGTAAGTGCCGCAAAACCGGACTGAGCCAGCATTTCCCCCATGATTTCAAAAAAGTTCATTACTCTACCTCCTAGTTAAGGACAACCATGGCAGCTCCAGTGTCTACAGGATCTCCTGCCTTAACAAGAATCTGGCTTACTGTGCCGTCTGCCGGTGCAACAATTTCTGTTTCCATCTTCATAGCTTCCATAATCGCTACTACATCGCCGTATTTAACTGCCTGTCCTGCTGTTACCTTCACATCCAGAACTTTACCCGGCATTGGTGCCTCTACCGTTGTGGCGCCTGCTGCTGGTGCTGCTGCCGGAGCCGGTGCTGCTACAGGTGCCGGTGCTGCTGCAGGGGCTGGTGCTGCTGCAGGTACCGGAGTTGCCGGTCTCTGTACCGGTGCCGTGCTTGCCAGTGCTGGTGCCTTAGGAGCAGCCACACCGTTGCGGTCCAGAGATTTGTAGCCTTCTACTCTCTCTACTTCAACTTCATATCTTTTGCCATTGATCGTAGCAATATATTTCATAATCTTTTTACATCCTTTCGATTGCTTTCATGAATCCTATCTTTTTAGTTCAGAACAACCATTGCGGTTCCGGTCTCCACAGCATCTCCTGCTTTCACAAGGATCTGTGCAACCGTACCGTCTGCCGGTGCAACGATTTCAGTTTCCATCTTCATAGCTTCCATTGTGATGACAACCTGGCCGAATTTAACAGCCTGGCCTGCTGCCACTTTTACGTCAAGTACTTTACCTGGCATTGGAGCTTCTACTGTTGTGCCGCCTGCTGCAGGTGCCGGAGCTGGAGCAGCCGGAGCTGGCGATGGAGCAGGTGCTGCTGCTACTGGAGCAGGTGCTGCCGCCGGTGCAGGTGCTGCTGCCGGTGCTGTAATCGGAGCTGCCGGTGCAGGTGCTGCCTCACCATATCTTGGGATTGGCTCATATTCGCCAATTCTTTCAAGTTCTACATCGTACTGTTTTCCATTGAGGGTAGCCGTATACTTCATAACTGCTGTAACCTTCCTTTCGATTTCCTTCCATTCCTGATGACTATCAGAGTTCCTTTACGTTTACAATCTTAAACTGATCAGCCGGTAATTCAAGATCCATACCAATCGTAGCCATAAGTACCGCCAGCGTCTCTTTATCGGCTTCATCCGATACAACCGGAGCAGCGGCCGGGGCCGGCTTCTGAGCTCCGTCCTTGATAATCGAGCGCAGGATTTTAGATATTAAAATGATTGCCAGAGCCAACGTAACCAGAGTGATGAACACTACTGAAATTCCCAGCAGGGATACGATGACCGACTGCCCAAAAGGCATTGTAGCTTCAGTCCACATACGTGCATTGCACCTCCTTTTTAGCAGATCTCATAAGAGACCTTCATTATTCGTTTTGCATTCCTTTGTGAAAAATTATATTATTAAAATAACCTCAAACAAAATTCCGCATTATGGAATGCATTCCATTTTTAAAAGCCCAAAAAATATAAAGGGTGTCAGCCCTTTGTGAAACTTGCAGTACGCTTTTAATCACGGCAAGCTCACTATGGCTAAATTATAACAGTAACCCCCTTGAATGTCAACCGGGGCTTTCATAAAATATGCACAAAAAAACACCTCGCGAATTAGGGAAAACCTCTGATAAAATCAAGGTTTTTCGACCTTTTACAGCACGATTTTATATGTTTATTATCATTATTATACTCTCTCTTCCTACAATTCATATTATCGTTCCGTTTATTCCGAAACCCACCCATTTCTTTTTCATTTTCTTAACAATACGACTTTTTTCTGTAATTTTCTCCACAATTTTCCCTTCTTGCAAATCCACTGCTTGTCTCACGTTAAGCGCGGGGGCGGACCGGTTCCTCCATGCGCACAGGTCACCGCCTTCAATTAAAGAAAGAGAGTGGTTAGCACTCTCTTTCTACCTTATTATAATTATAACTTTATTTTACCCGGCTAATCATTTTCACCGGATTCTATACTTAATTCTTATTTTGCGATTTTAAACGAACTCTTCAATGATACAATCCGGTTAAATACAGGAGCCCCCGGAGCACTGTCTTTGCAGTCCACACAGAAATATCCGTTTCTCACAAACTGGAAGCTGTCAAACGCCTTTGCATCTTTCAGGCCCGGCTCCATATAGCATTCCCTGAGTATGGTGAGTGACTTTGGATTAAGGTTTAAGGAACCATCGGCGTTGAGCTTTCCCTTTTCCTCGTCAATCAGATTTTCATAAAGACGGCACTCTGCTTTCAAGGCCGTCGGTACAGCCACCCAATGAATCGTTCCCTTCACTTTTCTTGCATTAAATCCGGAACCGCTCTTTGTCTCCGGATCGTAGGTACAATGGACAACCGTCACATTGCCGTTCTCATCCTTCTCAAAGCCGGTGCAGGTTACGAAGTATGCATTCATAAGACGGACTTCATTTCCAGGGAACAGGCGGAAATATTTCTTTGGAGGTTCTTCCATGAAATCTTCTCTTTCTATATAAAGTTCACGGCTGAACGGAAGCTTTCTGGAACCCAGCGCTTCATTCTCCAGATTGTTTGGTGCATCCAATTCCTCTATCTGTCCCTCCGGATAATTATCGATCACCAGTTTAATCGGATCCAGGATTGCCATGACCCTTGCCTTTGATAATTTCAAATCCTCGCGCAGGCAATATTCCAGCATCGCACTGTCAATGGAGTTGTCGGCCTTGGATACTCCGGCCAGCTCTACGAATTTACGGAGCGACTGCGGCGTAAACCCTCTTCTCCTCAGTGCAGCGATTGTGACAAGACGCGGATCATCCCATCCGTCAACCACTCCGTCTTCAACCAGCTTTTTGATGTAACGTTTGCCTGTAACTACATTGGTCAGATACATTTTTGCAAATTCAATCTGACGCGGCGGATTTTCAAATTCACATTCTTTTACTACCCAGTCGTAAAGAGGACGGTGATCCTCAAATTCCAGGGTACAGATGGAGTGTGTGATATGCTCTATCGCATCCTCAATCGGGTGTGCAAAATCATACATCGGATAAATGCACCACTTATCGCCTGTATTGTGATGGCTCATATGGGCAACTCTGTAAATTACCGGATCCCTCATGTTAATATTCGGGGATGCCATATCAATCTTTGCCCTCAGGACCTTCTCTCCGTCTTTATAGAGTCCGTTCTTCATGTTTTCGAACAGCTCCAGGTTCTCCTCCACGCTTCTGCTGCGGTATGGGCTCTCCTTGCCGGGGTTATTAAAATCGCCTCTGTACTCGCGGATCTCATCAGCCGTTAAATCGCATACGAATGCTTTTCCCTTTTTAATAAGAAGAACTGCACAGTCATACATAGTCTGGAAATAATCAGAAGCAAAGAACAGCCTGTCCTCAAAGTCAGCGCCGAGCCATTTCACATCCTCAATGATGGACTCTACAAACTCTGTCTTCTCTTTCGTCGGATTTGTATCGTCAAAACGCAGGTTGAATTTACCATTATACTCTTCTGCCAGTCCGGAATTCAAAATAATGGACTTGGCATGACCAATATGAAGATATCCGTTGGGTTCCGGTGGGAATCTGGTTTGGACATGGCTATAAACACCCTCTGCCAGATCTTTATCTATCTCTCGCTCGATAAAGTTCTTGGATACAACCTCCTCCTTATCTCCCGTTTCAGCTATTACATTCTTATTCTCTTCCATAAACTTCCCTCCGTTTACTGTTTCTCTATCGTATAGAATCATACTTCCGCCGTCTTTAAAAGCCGCAGCGTATGATTTTTACTGCTTTCAGACAAATATCTTCTGATCATAGCAAATATTTCCTAATATCATAACACATTTTAAGAAATTGGAAAAGCAGTAATCCATAAAAACTTTGCATTTCACTGCAAATCCGCTTATCCATGTATTTCAGTTAATACTTGCATTTTTCCCATAATCGGGATACAATATTCCATAATGTGGTTAGTTTTTCCTAACTTTTGTCAGAGAATAAATTACCGCATTTGTGGGCATTTATAACTTCAAACAATCCAATTTCGCCAGGTAAAGGAGGCATTATGAGAATTGACAAACGTAAAATAGCACTGATCGGGACAGGAATGGTGGGAATGAGCTATGCTTATGCCCTGCTCAACCAGAATGTCTGCGATGAGCTTGTTTTAATTGACGTGAATAAAGAAAGAGCCATCGGAGAAGCCATGGATCTGAACCATGGACTTGCCTTTTCCGGTTCCAACATGAAAATCTATGCAGGCAGATATGACGACTGCAGTGACGCCGATATTGCAGTTATTTGCGCCGGTGTAGCGCAGAAGCCAGGTGAAAGCCGTCTGAATCTTCTAAAAAGAAATACGGAAGTCTTTAAATCCATTATCGATCCGGTGACATCATCCGGCTTTAACGGGATCTTCCTGGTTGCCACCAATCCTGTTGATATAATGACACGTATCACCTGTACACTATCCGGCTTCAATCCGCGGCGCGTCCTGGGTACCGGCACAGCGCTCGATACGGCAAGACTCCGGTATCTGTTAGGTGAATATCTGAAGGTGGACCCCCGCAATATCCACGCTTATGTCATGGGAGAACACGGAGATACGGAATTCGTCCCCTGGAGCCAGGCTATGGTTGCCACAAAATCTATCACAGAGCTGTGCGAAGAATCCCATGGTTCCATCTGCGCCCAGGAGCTGGAACAGATATCCGAGGAGGTCCGCACAGCGGCATATAAAATTATCGAGGCCAAAAACGCCACCTACTATGGCATAGGAATGGCCCTGACGAGAATCACCAAAGCTATTCTCGGGAACGAACACAGTGTTCTCACTGTTTCCGCCATGCTGAGAGGGGAATATGGGCAGTCCGGCATCTTTACAGGAGTGCCATGCATTATAAACCAGAACGGAGTCCAGAGAGTGCTGCCTCTGTCGCTGAGCGAGGAGGAGAGTGAAAAGCTGGAGCAGTCTTGTCAGATTCTGAAGAGAAGTTATGAGGAATTGGAAATTTAACTGAGGTTTGGAGGACGCGTCCGGAACGGACCATGTCCGGTGTGGTGAGGGGGCTGGCTGACTCTTTCGTCCCCGTGGGAGGTTGGGCGTGGAGGGGGAAGTAGGCGGAGGTTTTCGCGGCACCGGACATGGTCCGTTCCGGGCGCTGATTATCTCCAACCTTAAATGGGGAGAGCCTTGTCGCGACCACTACGTGTTTCCGGCAGGCTGATATCAAACCTTCCGCAATTCTTTCATAAGGGCGCCTTGAAGGCATATCGTATTTACCGCACACGGAAGCACTGAGTGGCCTCAACAAGGTCCGCCCCCGCACTTAACACGTGAGACATTCAGCGGCCGCAGGCCAGTGGACGGGGCCGATACACCCGGCAGAGTCTTTCGTCCCGGAGAAAACCTGGCTTTGGGGCGGAGGGGAAGATAAAGTCTGCGGATGCCGCCTAAATCCATCGCTGATTGGCGAGGTCTTTTCGAGCCTAGCAGCGCGATGCATTTCACAGAGCGGGAGCGTGCTCCGCAGACTTTATCTTCCCCCGCAGCCCCATACCACGACAATCTTCCCCCGGGACGAAAGACTCATATACACATCCCACCACCCCGTCCGCTGGCCGTACCGGCGGCGTCCTCACCTGCTTAACTACATCTCCATCATGCCAAAGCTCCCCCAAGGGCCCTGCACTCTTCTGCCGCAGTGTCGTCCGGCGCTCCGTTGGCCAGTACCGGTCCGGCTGCCATCGTGCAGCCAAGCTTGCTGCAGTCATCTTCCCAGATTCTCATCCACTCACCGTCACCCCAGCCGTAAGAACCGAACAATCCTATCCGTTTTCCGCCAAGTTTTGTCTTCACCTCTTCAAACATCGGTTCAAACTCCGATTCCTCCAGCTGCTCCGCTCCCATGGAAGGGCAGCCAAATGCGATGGCCGGATACTCCCCGGCCTTGTCTGCCGAAAACTCGGCCGAAGTAAAGACATCTACCTCAGCCCCGGCTGCTTTAGCGCCTTCCGTCACATAATATGCCATAGCCTCAGTATTTCCCGTACCACTCCAATATACAACTGCAACTTTACTCATAATCTCTTCCATCCTTTCAATAATTGGTATTTTTGTTTGATAAGATTTAACATCTATTAGACAGCTGCGAGGAGCTGAATAACCGGTATTCCATTCTCAAATCGGTTCATACACATCCTGATACAGTTTCTGTATCTGTCAAAACGGTGTCTGGCCTCTCTCGGATCTCCGTAAGTCTTCCAAAATCCGCAGCAGGTATAATTTCTGCCTCTGTTTTCAATGAAACCAATCACATCTTCTAACGGATATCCCAGAAAAACGCCGATTTCATGGGGAAAATCCTTTTCCGCACACAGCCTGTTTGATAACTGCTGCAAAATGAACCCGCAGCTCCCCGGCATCATGTAGCCCTTCTGTTTCAGGAAAGCCACGGTCTCAGGATCCGCCAGAATCTTCTCCACCCACCTCTTGCGATATACATATACGAGGACAGACTCTGATTCAGGACATTCTTTGATGATTTTCACTGATATTCCGTGCTGCGACAGTTCTTTGTCCCAGTATGCAATTTCTCTCCGGACTGCGTCTCCACCACCCGCACAATAGCGGAATAAATTCGCCGGTTTAATACCCGAAAGAGTAGGGGCACATTGCTCTACAAGCATTTTCTCAAAACATCTGCTCATCTTTTATCTCTTCCTTTCCTGACAAATCTTTTATATTTACACATTTCCCAGGGAACCATGCTCCGGATTAGAACGTTTCCCGGATCGTAAAGTTAGTTCAAGCTAACTACATAGGCAAAAAAACAGGTTTTTCTATGTCCAAGCCATATAAAACCTTCTTTAACTGAATATTGCAGCTAACGACAATCGAAACTGAACGACAGGTATTTACAGCCCTTCCTATCAATTCAGCATATAGTTAGTTTTAACTAACCTATATAAAACTTTATCATATTCTATCTATTCTGTCAACAAAATATTTTAACGCTGTTTCCGTTAGAAAGTCTTAACCCTTTTTATAAATCCTTTATCTTCTGGTCAAACTTTCGACATATATTTCCTGTATAGTAATAGTCAGACAGGTCACTAACCTTTTACATAAACTTTTTCATACTCATGCCGGCGGGAGCAATCCTGCCGGCCTCCCCCTTTCCATATTCATATTATCCGTATCCGCTCATATAATATACAAATTCCCAACAGGTTCCGTTCATGCAGACCGTCTCTAACAATACCCTGAAACAAACTTTGTACTACCGTGATATTCCGGTTTTAATATACAATATACAGTATCCTGCATTTAATTCCACCTGCAGCGAGAAGGCGGCAGAGGCCGTCAGCGAAAATTACGCCGCACTTGCAAGGAGTAAAGAGGAATACTGCAAAGCCGTATTATACCCGCAAGCCGTCGAATCAGCCAGGTATATCCAGTCAAATTATCCTCCGTTCCACAGCTACGAATTTGATATGACTTACAATATAACCTTAAATATGGGATGCCTTACCAGCCTGTATACCGAGCAGTATTCCTACATGGGCGGTGCACACGGCTCAACCGTCCGGCAATCCGACACCTGGGATTTCACTACGGGGAACAAGGTGCAGCTTGGAGATTTCTATCCCCATGACCGTCTGTTCAGGGAGAAAATCCAACGATGGATCGAACAGCAGGTATCCATAAGACTAAAAACGGAGCCTGCCACATATTTCGATGATTATGCAAAGCTCGTACAGAACACCTTTAATCCGGACAGCTTTTATCTTTCCCCAGGCGGCGTTGTGATATATTTTCAGCAATATGACATTGCGCCCTATGCCACAGGGTTACCCGAATTTGTTTTGCCCGTTCTGCCAGGCTTTGAACCGCTTTTTACAAGGAAATAGGTCCGGACATACCGAAAAGCAGATCAAAAAACGGAAAGCCTTGATATTACAAGGTTTTCCGCTATCTTTTATTGATGAGGCATCGGGGATTCGAACCCCGGACAACTTGATTAAAAGTCAGGGTTCCTTTCCTTATTATATAAGGGCGGAGCGGGCGTACTTGGACAAAACTTAGACATTCTGAAATATTTTAAAACCCGGATCTCTCCTGGCCGCCTCTGTTATTCCAATAATGCCTCATAGCTGCATCCTAATATTTCTTTAACTGCCCTTAACTGACTGGCTTTAATATGCTGCGTATTTGCTTCAATTTTTGATAAACTAAAGATTGTCATGGAAACACCAAGAAGATTTACCTCTCTCACCAAATCCGATGGTCTCATGCCTTTTGCTATTCTAATTTTCTTTATGTTACTTCCTATCTGTATATCAGTATCATTTTTTATAAATGTATCTTCTATCATCTCAACCCTCACATTTGCTCAAACGAGCAATTTTTTTCTTTATAGTATGTGAGGCTTGTGGTAAAATGTTGCTTATACTAGCAAAACAGGAGGAAATTTCCAAATGGAAAGAAGAAAGAAGGCAAAAAGACTTGCCGCCGGTCTGGTTACATACTGGATAGCTGAAGCCTGGCATGAATTAGACAACGATTATTACAAGAAAAGATTATCCCCATCAAATCGAAAGCTGGTGCAGCAATACATACACCGTTATGGATATGTCATTGGCCTGCTGCTTCGCTGCCGGTATCGACCGCATTGAAAAGGCCCCAGTTGAGGATCCGGGGCCTGGAAAGTAGGATATCAGGGGCGAGGCCAACGGAGAACATGTCTCCCGGCGTCGCCCCTTTTAAATGATGACGCAGGCGTATTGCAGCCCCTATACCCAATAAACGGATAAGGGGCTGTTTTTGTGACCGATATTGTTTAACCGAATAATTTCAATATTTTATTTGATATTTCTCTTGATATGCCACTCAATAGGTGGTATAATAAATACATAAACAAGAGGTAAGCAATTCAAATAAAAAGGAGATACGAAGATGAAAAAAGAGTATGCAGTTAATATCAAATTAGTAAACAGTGATAGCGATTGGAATGCAGCCGATATGGCAGATTGGTTCGAATCTTACAGCGAAGCATATGATACAGCGGAAAAAGTATTTGAGGATTTGGATGTCCTTGAGGCCGTTGTAACAGTGTGGGAAGATGGAGACGTTGACGGAACCCCGTTAAGAATGATTCGTGAAGATGGAAACGTTCACCAGTACCAGGGCGAAACAAGATTGTGGGCATAAAAAGGGAGGGGAAGAGATGTTATATACCACATTTATTAGACTATGCGATGAAGCTATCAAGCACAATGAGCCGGAAGAGTTTATAATGAACCTCGGCTGGCAGGAATGGATGAACAAAGCTGCCGATTCCGATGAAATCACAAAGGATTTGTCC
>Ga0129309_1000180_pt1 | contig 56835 bp, 58 predicted proteins | sample L1105metagenome_FD_94439 | JGI IMG/M metagenome (GOLD analysis project Ga0129309, IMG submission 94439) | Ring-tailed lemur group fecal microbial communities from Wisconsin, USA - L1105 metagenome | ecosystem: Host-associated > Mammals > Digestive system > Large intestine > Fecal | place: USA...
AAGAACTAGCTCATTGGGAGATAATTGGCTCATTAGTTTGGAAACTTGTAAAAGACGCACCTATAGAAAAAATAAAAGGAACTCCTTTTGAAGCTCACTATGTAAATCATGGAAAGAGTCCATTTCCGCACAATGCAGCAGGAGAAGCTTGGACAGCTGGATATATTCAATCAAAAGCAGATCCTATAGCTGACTTACATGAAGATATGGCTGCAGAAGAAAAGGCAAGAGCAACTTATGAATATTTAATAAGAGTTAGTGATGACCCAGGTGTTACAGATACACTTAGATTCTTAAGAGAAAGAGAAATTGTTCATTTCCAAAGATTTGGAGAAACTTTAAGATTAGTTCAAGAACAATTAGATAGCAAAAAATATTATTAGCCCCCATTTAGGGGCTAATTTTTTCATTTTTTATCTGTTAAATTTTCTTCTCCCATTTCAACTAGTTTCCTAGTCATCAATCCACCAACTCTACCTGCAGTAAAAATATTGTTAATATTATCTTTAGTTTTATCCATTGTCACATCAAGACCTAATTCTTTACTCATTTCAGCTTTAAAAGATTCAAGTGCTATTCTTGATTTTGGATCAATGTTTTTCATAGAATACCTCCTACAATTTTTTTAACTTGAATATATTTTTTGCAAATATCTTTTTACAATACAAGGTATTTAATAGAAAAAACGAAAAAATGAATAATGTGAACTATATTTTTTGAAAAATTTTTTGAAGGGAATTAGGGTTTTTTGTAGAATTATAGTAGTATTAATAATATATATTTCATTAATACTAGTTAAAATTACAAAGGGAGGAAAATTATGATAATAGAATCACTAGGATCTTCATTAATTATTGGTAAAATTCGAGGAGGCAAGATAAGAAATATTGGTGAGATTTGTATAAAGGGTTGGTATTTGTTTATTGCAGCTTTTGTAATTGAAAAATCAAGTGTTTTAATAAAGTCTTTTACAGATGGAAGTTTGGCTCAATTTATTCAAAGCAATTTTAGTTACATGCATATTGGAGTATATTTAATAACCCTAATTGGTCTAATATTAAATATAAAAAAGAAGGGGATTTTAACAATTTTTATCGGAAGCCTTTTAAATTTTAGTTCAATTTTATTTAATGGAGGGAAAATGCCCGTTTCATTAAAAGGTTTAAACTTTGCATCATTAACTGAAAAGGCAAATTTATTAAAGGCTAATGATGTTTTGACTCATACTTTAATTGACGAAAGTACCAAATGTTACTATTTATCTGATATTATACCTATTCCACACCCCTATCCATTTGCTAAATTAATAAGTATTGGAGATATTATAATAGCAGTTGGATTATTTTTATTAATACAAAGAGCTATGTTAAGTGATAGAGAAAGGGGAAAAGTACTAGATTTTACATATAGGCCAAATTTATAATATTAAAAAACAAATCAAAACCATTGTGGTTTTGATTTGTTTTTTAGGTATATTATACAATGATTATATACTTGTTAGGGTATAATATGGTATAGGGAGGTATGATATGAAAGGTATAGGTGTTTCACCAGGAATTATAGTTGGAAAAGTTTTCATAAGAAATGATGAGGAATTGAAAGTTGAAAAATATAATATTAGTCAAGCTATTACTGAATTAGATAGGCTAAATAGTGCAATTGAAAAAACTTTAAAAGAAATAGATGAAACATATAAAAATACAATGAGAAAAATTGGTGAAAAGGAATCTGAAATATTTATAGTTCATAAGATGATGGTAGAAGATCCTGAATTTATTGGTATGATAAAGGAAAAAATCCAAAGAGAAAGTATAAATGCTGAGTGGGCAGTAAAAGAAGTAAGAGATAATTTTGTGCAAATATTAAAAAGTCTTGACAATGATTATTTAAGTGGAAGGTCAGCGGATATTTTAGATGTCTCAAATAGACTTTTGATGAATTTATTAGGAAGCAAGAGTATAGAACTTTCTAAATTAGAAGAATGTATTATTGTAAGTGAGGATTTAACTCCATCAGATATAGTTCGGTTAGATGGTAAAAATGTATTGGGGGCTGTAACTGAAATTGGAGGCAAAGCATCACATACTTCCATAATGGCAAAAACACTAGAACTCCCTACTGTAGTTGGGGTAAAAGATATAACTTTAAAAGCACAAAATGGTGATACTATAATTGTAGATGGAAATGAAGGTATAGTTATTTTAAATCCTACAAAAGTAGAGATAGACATTTACAGTAAAAAGAAAAGACAATATGAAGAATTTATAATGTCATTGAATAAACTAAAAGGAAAAGAAACTACTTCTAAAGATGGAATAAAGGTTAGGATTACAGGAAATATTGCTTTCCCAAAGGATATTGATAAAGTAATTGAAAATGATGGAGAAGGTGTAGGACTATATAGAACAGAACTTTTGTATATGGATAGAGCTAAACTTCCTACAGAAGAAGAACAGTTTCAAGCTTACAAAGTTGCAGTGGAAAAATTAGATGGAAAACCATTGATTATAAGGACTTTAGATGTTGGTGGGGATAAAGATTTGCCTTATTTAGATTTACCCAAAGAGAGGAATCCTTTTTTAGGTTATAGAGCTATAAGAATTTGTTTAGATAGAAGGGATATCTTTAAAACTCAGTTGAGGGCTATTTTAAGAGCAAGTGCTTTTGGGAATATAAAGATTATTTTTCCTATGATATCAAATCTAGAGGAAATTATAAATATAAAGACAATTATAGAAGAAGTAAAAGAACAACTTAAAGTTGAAGGCATTTCATTTAATAAAGATATTCAAATAGGAATAATGGTAGAAACACCTGCTGCAGCAATTCAATCAGATATACTAGCTAGAGAAGTTGATTTTTTTAGTATTGGTACTAATGATTTGATTCAATACACATTGGCTGTAGATAGAGAAAATCAGGACGTATCATATTTATACAGTCAATATCATCCAGCAGTACTACGGCTGGTTAAATTGATCATAGACAATGGTCATAGAAAAGGTATTTGGGTAGGAATGTGTGGAGAAGCTGCTAGAGATGAAAAACTTATTCCAATATTGCTGGGAATGGGATTAGATGAATTTAGCATGAGTTTTTCTTCTATACTTAAAACTAGGTGGATTATAAGTAATATTTCAAGAAAAAAAATGGAAGCGATAGTAAGCGAAGTGTTAAAATTATCTACTTCACAAGAAGTTGAAAAATATATTGAAGAAAAAGTAACCACTAAGTATTAAAAAATTAGTGGTTATTTTTATTGAAAAATTCAAATACTAATTAAAAGATATGGAGGTGTACAAATGAAAACTAGATTGTTTATAATTGCAATTGTACCTGCAGCTATTATAGTAGTAGGTCTTTATTTTAGCGATAGATATGATAGAGAACCTTTTAAAATGCTTTTTAAAACATATGTGTTCGGTGCCTTAGCGGTTATTCCTACCATATTTGTGGAAGAAATATTAAATGCTATAAATGTATTTCCTGGGGTTATTGGTTCTTTTTTTACTGCTTTTATAGTAGCTGGTTTTACAGAGGAATATTTCAAGAGATTAGTAGTGATGAAAACGGCTTACAATACAGATTTTTTCAATGAAAAGCTGGATGGGATAGTATATGCAGTATTTTCTTCTATGGGTTTTGCTACAGTAGAAAATATAATGTATGTAGTATATAGATTTAGCTACAATCCATACATAGGACTTTATAGAGGTATTCTTTCAGTACCAGCTCATGGAATTTTCGCAGTTACTATGGGCTATTATTTGTCTTTGGCAAAGTTTGCTGCAAATGAAGCAAGAAGAAAAACCAATTTAAGAAAATCCCTATTTATGCCAATGGTATTTCATGGAATATATGATTTCATACTTATGGCTAACCTTCCTCAATTGACTATAATATTTTTACCATATGTTATATATCTTTGGTGGCTCAATCAAAAACGACTTAGAACATATTTATATGATTCTAAATCTAGATTTATAGGTGAAAAAAAGGAAAGAGAATAATGTTATTGAACTATAATAGATAAAGATATACAATATTAGTAATGAAATTGTAGAGGAGAAGGTTATGAAAAATAAAAAATTATTACTTATTCTTATTGTTCTTTTAATAGGAGTAACAGTATTTTTCTCTTACTCCTATCATATATCACAAGAACAAAGTATTAATGAAGATGATGGGGAATTTTCAAAGGAAGAAATAGGTGGACAAGTTGAAGAAGAGAAAGAAATAAAAGAAGAACCTAAGACGACTACTGCTACTATTTTAGCTGCGGGAGATGTGATGTTTCATCAACCTCAAATAAGAGGTGCTTATGATTCTCAGAGTGGTACTTATGATTTTAATGAGTGTTTTCAATATGTGAAAAAGTATATAGAAAAAGCGGATTTAAGTTTAGTTAACTTTGAAACAGTTACAGCAGGCAGTGATAGAGGTTTTCATGGATATCCAAATTTCAATTCGCCTGTTGAGTCGTTAGAAGCTTTAAAAAATGCTGGTTTTGACATACTATCAACTGCTAACAATCATAGTCTTGATCAAGGGAAAATAGGACTTGTTAATACTATAGAGGCATTAAAAAGTTATGGACTCAAAAATATAGGAACTTATAGTGAGTCTGGAGACAAAATATTGATTGAAAAAATAAATGATATAAATATCGGTTTACTATCATATACTTATGGTTGTAATGGTATGGAGTACACATTGACTGAGGAAGAACTAAATAATATGATTAATTTAATTGATGAGGACAGGATTAAAACTGATATTGAAAAAGCAGTAGATATGGGGTCTGATTTAGTGGTGGTATTTATCCACTGGGGAAATGAATATCAAAGAGAACCGTCAAAGGAACAATTAGAACTTGGTAGAAAAATGGTAGAATGGGGTGCAAATATTGTATTTGGAAGTCATCCTCATGTAATCCAAAAGTCTGAAATCATACAACACAATGGAAAGGATAACTTTATTATCTATTCACTAGGAAATTATATATCAAATCAGAGAAGAGAAACTATTAACAATAAATATACTGAAGATGGAATAATGGTAACAGTTGAAGTTGAAAAAGATTTTGTGAAAGATGAAACAATAATAAAAAACATTACATATACTCCTACTTGGGTATATAAACATAGTAAAGATGGTGTGGCCAAATATGAAATAATTCCGATTGAAGACTCAAACATGGAACAAATAGACAATACTATACACGAAAAAGTAAAGGAATCCTATAAAAACACTATGAGTTTGATGGGCCAGTAAGTTAAACTGGCCTATTATGTTAATAAAATTTAATTATTATTTTAGTGTACATTCCTTATATTTATTTAAAATAACAATTATTTGTTATATAATAGTAATGTAAGTATTTATAAAAACAAAATATAATATGAGGTGTGTTGGCCTTGCAAGATATAATTGATCTTTTTTTAAACATAAGAATGAGAGACATAATAGATATATTAATAGTAGCTTTTGCTTTTTATAAGTTGTTTATGCTCATACGGGAAACTAGAGCGGAGCAACTTACAAAAGGTATTATTTTATTGTTTATTGCTACAAAGATAAGTGAGTGGATAAAGTTATATACAGTTTACTGGATACTAGAAAAAACAATGACTGTAGGTATACTTGCAATACTTATTGTATTTCAGCCGGAGCTTAGAAGAGCCCTTGAGTATCTTGGTAGAAGTAGGTTTTTTGCTAAATCCTTTGTAGAAGTAAAAGAGGAAACTGTAAACAAGGTAGTTGATGAGATAGTAGATGCAGTAGCATCTCTTTCAAGACAAAAAATTGGAGCTTTAATTGTTATAGAAAAACAAACAGGATTAAATGAAGTTGTAGAAACGGGAACTAGAATCAATGGTTTGGTATCTAGCGGTCTATTAATCAATATTTTTATTCCCAATACCCCATTACATGATGGTGCTGTGGTAATAAAAGAAGATATCATAAAAGCAGCAGGTTGCTTTTTACCTTTAACTGACAATGCTTCATTGAGTAAAGAACTAGGTACAAGACATAGAGCAGCACTTGGCATATCGGAGAAATCAGATTCTCTTGCAATTGTTGTTTCAGAAGAGACAGGAGCTATTTCTATTGCGGACAAAGGTAATCTTTCTAGGTATTTAGATGCAAAAACACTGAAACAAATACTTATAGACTTATATAAACCTAATGAACAAAAACAATCATTTATAGGAAAGTGGAGGCGTAAAGATGAGCAAAGAGAAGAAGAATGATCTTACAGTTAAAATCTTTGCACTAGTTATTGCTATCATTTTATGGAGTTATGTAATGAATGAAGTAAACCCAAGAGTGACAAGTCCTTATAGGAATATAGAAGTAAAATATTTAAACTTAGATGAGTTAGAACGTTCAGGTTTAGCTCTTATGTCCCCACAAGAATTAAAGGTTGATGTAAAAATTTCTGGTAAGAGAAATGATCTTAAAGACATTAGTGAAAAAGATATTATAGCTGAAGTTGATCTAAGTGGCTATTCAGAAGGTACAAAGAGAGTTCCTATATATTTAAATGTGCCTACTAGAGTAGAAGTTGTAGATTATAGTCCAAAGGAAGTTTCTTTTAAATTTGAAAGTATAGTTTCTAAGGAAAAACCAGTAAACATCAAGATTATTGGTGAACTTAAATCAGGATACAGTTTAGGTAAAGGGGAAGTTAAACCTCAATCTGTATTTTTAAAGGGACCAAAGAGTTGGGTTAACTCAGTTAATGAGGTCTTGGCTGCAGTAGATGTAACTGATAGAATTAGTGATATAAAGGCTAGTTTTCCTATTAAACTAGTGGATGAAAAGGGAAAAGATATAAGAGGAGTAGAAAAGGATCCAAATGTTGTTGAAGTATTATTGCCTATATATAAAACGAAAAAAGTACCTATAGAAATACAAACAATTGGTGAACTGCCAGATGATTATCAAATAAGTAATCTTAAAGTCACTCCAAAAGTAGTTGAAATAAAAGGTTATGAAGATGTACTAAGTGAAATTTCATCTATAAAAACTGTTCCAATTGATATAAATGATCTTTTAAGTAATAGTAGTATTGATGCAGATTTAGTTTTACCTGAGGGTGTTGAATTGGTAAAATCAAATATAAAGGTAAAAGTAGAATTGAATTTAGAGAGAATTATTACTAAGTCAATTGAACTAGATTTTAGTGATATAAATGTAAAGAATCTAGAAGAAGGATTATTTGTTGAAAATAGCGATTCAATAGGAAATATTGTAGTTAATTTAAAGGGACAGGAAAAAACTTTAAACAATATAACAAAGATGTCATTAATACCAGAAATAGATTTATCTGGTCTAGATGAAGGAACTCATGAGGTTAAAGTAAATATAACAGACATTGAAGGTGTAACTGTAGAAAGTGTCATACCATCTAATATAACTATTGTATTAAAAAAACAGTAAAGGAGTGAAAATATGAATAGGGAGTATGTACTAGTCATTAATCCAGGTTCTACTTCTACGAAGGTTGGACTTTTTAGAGGTGAAGAAGAAGTTAAGTCACATAAAATATCCCACAGCCGAGAAGAGCTTGAAAGGTATGATAAGATTAGTGAACAGTATGATTATAGGTTAAACCTCATCTATGACTGGCTAAAAAATATAGGAATAAGTACGTCATCTCTACTAGCAGTAGTAGGTAGAGGTGGTTTACTAAGATCTATGCCAGGTGGTACCTATATAGTTACTGATAAGATGATTAGGGATCTTGAAATTGGTATTCAAGGAGAACATGCTTCAAATCTTGGTGGAATTTTGGCAAAAGGTATTGCAGATAAAGAAGGTATAAAAGCTTATATAGTTGATCCTGTCTCAGTAGATGAATTTGATGACATAGCTAGGATATCTGGATTAAAAGAAATAGAGAGACGATCCTTGAATCATACTTTGAATATCAAGGCAGTTTCCTATAAGAGGGCAAAGGAATTAGGCAAAGAATTAAAAGAATTAAACTTTATTGTAGCTCATTTAGGTGGGGGAATTTCTGTATCTCCAGTTAAAAATGGTAGAGCGATAGATGCAAACAACGCTAGTGAAATGGGGCCTTTCTCACCAGAGAGAACTGGAGGGCTTCCAGTTGGTGATTTAGTTAAATTGTGTTATTCAGGAAAATATACATTAGATGAAATGAAAGTTAAATTGAAAGGTAAAGGTGGACTTGCATCTTATCTTGGTACTACAGATGGTGTAGAAATAGAAGAGAAAATCAAGAGTGGAGATAAAAAGGCAGAACTAGTATATAGTGCGTTGGCTTATCAGGTAGCCAAGGAGATAGGTGCTATGGCCACAGTTCTTAAAGGTAAGGTAGATAACATTATTCTCACTGGAGGATTGGCTTATTCTGATTATTTAGTAGATATAATAAGTAAAATGGTTGGATTTATTTCAGAGATAGTCATATACCCTGGTGAAGATGAAATGGATGCATTAAATAAAGGAGTCTTAAGAGTTATTGATGGAGAAGAGAAAGAAAAAATCTATGAAGATGAGGTGATTATATAATGCTTAAGTCATTTGATGACCTATTGGCATTAGCTAAGAAAAAAGGACCAAAGAAATTAGCTGTTGCTGTAGCTGAAGATAAAGAAGTATTAGGTGCAGTTGGTAAGGCAAAAGAACTGGGAATCGCTGATGCTATTTTAGTAGGAGACAAGAAAAAAATAGAATCAGTTGCGCAGGAAGTAGGATTAGATCTTTCATTGTTTGAAGTAGTTGATGAAAATGATAGTCAACAGGCTTGTAGAACTGCAGTTAGTCTTGTTAGCAGTGGAAAAGCTGATATTGTTATGAAGGGGATTATAGATACAGCAGTTATAATGAAACAAGTGTTGGACAAAGAAATAGGACTTAGATCTGGAAAGATAATTAGCCATGTTGCTGTATTTAGTGTACCTACTTATGAAAAAATATTTATAGTAACCGATGCTGCAATGAATATTAGTCCAGATTTGAATCAAAAGAAAGAAATACTTGAAAATGCAGTTACATTTGCACACAGTTTAGATATAGAAGATCCTAAGGTGGCTGTTGTGTGTGCAAGGGAAAAGGTTTCCCCGAAGATGGAAGCTACCATTCATGCTAAGGAATTAGAAGACATGAATAAAAATGGAGAGATTAAAGATTGTACAGTTGCTGGTCCATTGGCATTAGACAATGCTATTTCAAAAGAAGCAGCAATTCACAAAGGAATAGATAGTCCTGTAGCTGGAGAAGCAGATGTATTATTGGTTCCAGCTATTGAAGCAGGAAATGTGCTATACAAATCCTTAACTTTCTTTGCGGAAGGGAAAAATGCAGGTCTAATTGTTGGTACAAAGGCTCCTATAGTACTAACTTCACGTTCAGACACAGAGGAAGCTAAATTGTACTCTATTGCATTAGGAGTTTTAGCAGCTTCAAAGTAATAGAAAGGAGACATAAAATGGAGAGACTATTAGTTATAAACCCAGGTAGTACATCGACAAAGATTGCAGTTTTTGACGATGAGAAGATTATATTTGAAGAAACATTGAGACATTCTACAGAAGAATTATCTAAATTTGAAAAAATTTACGATCAATATGAATTTAGAAAAGATATAATAATAGATGTGTTGAATAAAAATGGAATTGAAATTAATTCCCTAAGTGCAGTTGTGGGTAGAGGTGGACTTTTAAAACCAATAGAAGGTGGAACTTATAGCGTAAGTAAGAGTATGTTAGAAGACTTAAAAGTTGGGGTATTAGGGGAACATGCTTCAAATTTAGGAGGCATTATAGCCAATGAGATTGCACAAAGTATAGATAAGAAAGCTTTTATTGTTGACCCAACAGTTGTAGATGAAATGCAAGACTTAGCTAGAATTTCAGGTATGGCAGATATTGAGAGAAAAAGTATAGTTCATGCTCTTAATCAAAAGGCAGTAGCAAGAAGACATGCTGCATCAAAAGGACAAAAATATGAAGATATGAATTTGATAGTAGCTCATTTAGGTGGAGGAATATCAGTAGGAGCTCATGAAAAAGGTAGAATTGTTGATGTTAACAATGCTCTTGATGGTGACGGACCTTTTTCACCAGAAAGAACAGGAGGGCTTCCGGTAGGGGATTTAGTAAAGTTATGCTACTCAGGTAAATATACTCTTGATGAAATGAAAAAGAAAATAAAAGGTAATGGTGGTCTTGTATCTTATTTAGGAACAAATGATGCAAGAGAAGTGTCTGAAATGATTGAAAAGGGAGATAAGGAAGCAGAACTTATATATAAAGCAATGGCTTATCAAATAGCAAAAGAAATTGGAAGCTGTGCAACAGTATTAAAGGGAAAAGTTGATGGTATAATACTTACTGGTGGAATAGCTCATGATAAGTTGTTTACACAGTGGATTAAAGAAAGTGTAGAGTTTATATCTGAAGTGTATATTTATCCAGGAGAAGATGAACTTAGTGCACTAGCTGAAGGTGGTTTAAGAGTTTTAAGAGGAGAAGAGAAAGCTAAAGAATATTGATAGAATAAGGTGAATATATGGTTAAAGACAAGAGAATCAAAGTTATAACTGGTCACTATGGCAGTGGAAAAACTGAATTTAGTGTTAACTATGCTGTAAAGCTGGCAAGTGAAGGTAAAAAAGTGGCTCTTGCAGATTTAGATGTCGTAAACTTGTACTTTAGAAGTAGAGAAAAAGAAGATATATTGACAGAACTAGGAGTTAAAATGATTTCAAGCTCTGTTAAGGCTTCAGCAGTAGATATTCCTGCCATTTCAGCAGAAGTATATGGTCCACTACAAGATGAAAGTTATGAAGCAATATTAGATGTAGGAGGTGACCCAGCAGGAGCTAGAGTATTAGGTCGCTATCATCCATATCTTAAAGAAGGTAATTATGATATGTATTATGTATTGAATGCCAATAGACCTGATACAGATACTTTAGAAAAGGCTATAGGATATTTGCATGCTATAGAAGGTACAGCTAGACTTAAATTTACAGGTATAATTAATAATACCCATATGCTCAAGAGTACAACTGTAGAAGATGTATTGAAAGGTCAGAAATTAGCAGAAGAAGTTTCAAACAAGTTAGGAATTCCAATTAAATATATAGTAGCTTTAGAAGATGTTGCTAAACAGTTACCAACAAACTTACAAGGTGAGATTTTCCCAATTAAGTTGTATATGAGGGAAGATTGGATGCTTTAATTAAATTTAATGTAAGGAGGGGTCAAAATGGCTAAGGCAAAGGGCAAGGTCACATTCAATGAAGATATTTGTAAGGGATGTGGACTTTGTGTTTCAGTTTGTCCTATGAAGATCATATCCCTAGATTTAGATACTATCAATGCTAAGGGATATCATCCAGCTACTGTTAAAGAGATGGACAAGTGTATAGGTTGTGCAAGCTGTGCAACTATGTGTCCAGATGTTGTTATTACAGTTGAGAGAATTACTGAATAAGAAAGGGAGGGTTAAGTTATGGCTAAAGTTCTCATGAAGGGAAATGAAGCTATTGGAGCCGCTGCTATTAAAGCAGGTTGTAAATACTTTTTTGGTTATCCAATAACACCCCAAAGTGAATTACCTGAATATATGTCCAGGGAATTACCAAAGATAGGGGGATGTTTTTTACAAGCAGAAAGTGAAATTGCTGCTATAAATATGGTTTATGGAGCTGCTGGGGCAGGTGCAAGAGTTATGACATCTTCATCAAGCCCAGGAATCTCATTGAAACAAGAAGGAATTTCTTATATTGCTGGAGCAGAATTACCTTGCGTTATTGTAAACATAATGAGAGGTGGTCCAGGACTAGGAAGTATTCAACCTTCACAAACTGACTATTTCCAAGCAACAAGAGGTGGAGGGAATGGTGATTATAAATTAGTAGTATTAGCACCCGCTAATATTCAAGAGCTAGTAGATTTAATAATTGAAGGATTTGATATAGCTGATCAATATAGAAACCCAGTTATGATACTTGGAGATGGAATGATTGGTCAAATGATGGAGCCAATTGAGTTTAAGGAACCTAAGAAGAGAAACTTACCTCCAAAAGATTGGGCAACAACAGGAACAGGTGGAAAGAGAAAACCAAATATCATAAATTCACTATATTTAGCAGCAGAAGCATTAGAAGAACATAATAAACGACTTCAAGCTAAATATAAGGAAATAACTGAAAATGAAGTAAAAGTAGAATCATACAATTTGGAAGATGCAGATGTTGTTATAGCTGCTTATGGAACTACTTCTAGAATTGCAAAGACTGCAATTGCAGCATTGGAAAAAGAAGGCTATAAAGTAGGACTTATAAGACCTATTACATTGTGGCCATATCCATATGATGAATTTAACAAGATAAGCGATAAGTGTAAAGGAATTCTAACTGTTGAAATGAATTCAGGTCAAATGGTAGATGATGTTAAAATTGCTGTTAATGGCAGATTCCCAGTACATTTCTTTGGAAGAACTGGAGGAATGATTCCTACACCAAATCAAATTGCTGAAAGGGTTAAGGAAATCTATGGAGGTGAAAAATAATGACTGTAGTATTTGAGAAGACTAGAGGCTTAACTGATGCTCAAACTCATTATTGTCCAGGATGTACTCATGGTATAGTTCATAGATTAGTTGCTGAATCATTGGAAGAACTAGGAGTATTGGACAATGCAATAGGAGTTGCACCAGTAGGTTGTTCAGTATTGGCATATAATTATTTTAACTGTGATATGCACGAAGCTGCTCATGGTAGAGCACCTGCAGTAGCTACAGGTATCAAGAGAATTCACCCAGATAAGTTTGTATTTACTTACCAAGGAGATGGAGATTTAGCATCTATAGGTACTGCTGAGATAGTTCATGCAGCACATCGTGGTGAAAAAATATCAACTATATTTATAAACAATGCTATATATGGTATGACAGGAGGCCAAATGGCTCCAACTACTCTTGTAGGACAAAAGGCTACTACAGCACCTTATGGTAGAGATGAAGCTCACTGTGGTAGACCACTTAGAATTGCAGAAATGTTAGCTACTATTCATGGAGCAAAATTTGTTGAAAGAGTGGCAGTTAATAATCCTGCAAATGTAAGAAAAGCAAAACAAGCTATAAAGAAATGTTTCCAATTTCAATTAGAAGGTAAAGGTTTCGGAATAGTAGAAGTACTTTCTGCCTGTCCAACTAACTGGGGATATACACCTGTGGAAGCATTAAAATGGTTGGAAGAAAATATGATACCTTATTATCCTCTAGGAAACTTTAGAAATCCTGAGGAGGTGGAATAAATGGAAAGCAGAATAGTATTTGCAGGCTTTGGTGGACAAGGTGTTATGGCTATGGGACAACTTATAACTTATGCTGGAATGATTGAAGACAAAAACGTATCTTGGCTTCCATCTTATGGACCAGAAATGCGTGGAGGTACTGCTAACTGTGCTGTTGTAGTATCTGATGAACCAGTTGGATCACCAGTAGTAGTAGAAGCAACTTCAGCAGTAGTTATGAATAGGCCATCATTAGATAAATTTGAGAATGAAATTTTACCAGAAGGAAAACTATTCATCAATTCATCATTAATAGAACAAAAAGCAACAAGAAAAGATATTGATGTATACTATATTCCAGTTAATGATATAGCAAAAGATTTAGGTAATGACAAAGTAGCTAATATGGTAATGCTAGGTGCTTATCTAGAAGCTACAAAGATAGTAAAAGTTGAATCTGTATTAGAAGCTTTTACAAAAGTATTTGGTGAAAGTAAAGCTAAACTTCTTCCTATTAATAAGGAAGCACTTCAAAAAGGAGCAGAGGCTGTTAAATCTCAATTATAAGTATTAGTTTAAAAACAAAAGCCAGCATGTGCTGGCTTTTGTTTTTAAAAAGAAAGGAGATAGGTGATATTATGTGGGGCATTATAGCTACATGGGCTATGGCATATGATGGAGTTTCAAAGGGAAGTAAATTACTTATAGATAAACATTCAGCAGTTGATGCTATAGAGGAGACAATTAAATCAGTAGAAGATGAACCAAGCTTTAGATCTGTTGGATATGGTGGGCTTCCCAATGAAAGGGGAATTGTAGAATTAGATTCTGGATTTATGGATGGAGATAAAATGTCAGTTGGTGCTGTTGGAGGTATAACTGGATTCAAAAATCCAATATCTATTGCCATAAAATTAAGTGAAGAATCATATAATAATTTTTTAGTAGGAAGTGGTGCAGAAAAATATGCAAGATTAAATGGATTTAAAGAAAAAGATATGGCTACTGAAAGATCTTTAGAAATTTGGAGAGAAAAGAAAAAGAGCTTTTCTGAAGATAATATGAAGGCCTATGATGGACATGATACAGTTGGAGTCGTAACACTAGATACATATGGAAAAATGTGTGCTGGAACATCAACTAGTGGTTTATTCATGAAAAGGGAAGGTAGAGTTGGAGATTCTCCACTTTGTGGAAGTGGTTTTTATGTAGATAGCGAAGTAGGTGGTGCAGCAGCTACTGGAGTTGGGGAAGATATAATGAAAGGTTGCTTATCTTATGAAGTTGTTAGGCTTATGAAGGAAGGGTTTAATCCTCAAGAAGCAGCTGATCGAGCAGTAGCAGAATTCAGTGAAAAGCTAAAGTGTAAAGCCAATATTTCACGAGATATTTCTGTAGTTTGTATGAACAATAATGGAGAATGGGGAATAGGTACCAATATAGATGAGTTTTCCTTTGTAATAGCTAGAGAAGATATGAAACCAGTTATATATTTGGCTAAGAAAATAGATGGGAAAACAAAGTACATGGAAGCAAAAGATAAATGGATAGAAGACTACATGAAAAAGGAAATAAAGTAATTCACATATAAAGAAGTCTTAGGAAAGGTAGGATACTATGATTGAAATAATAGGCACATGTGTAGATGATGCCATAAAAATAGAGAGAAACGGTGGAGATAGAATAGAACTAATATCTGCTTTAACTGAGGGCGGACTAACACCGAGTTATGGGCTTATAAAAAAGGTATTAGAAAATGTTAATATACCTGTTAATGTGATGATAAGACCACATGCAAAGTCTTTTGTATACTCCCATGAGGACATAGAGACTATGATAGAAGATATAGAAATTGCAAAGGACTTAGGAGTAAATGGTGTAGTTTTTGGACTATTAGATTCACTAGGGAATATAGATGAAGAAAATTTAAAATTATTGTTGAAGCATACGGGAGAGTTAGAAGTTACATTTCACAAGGCAATAGATGAATCAGTAGATATTGTAAAAAGCATTTCTATCTTAAAAAATTATCCACAAATAAAAAGAATATTGACTTCTGGTGGAAAAAGGAAGATTGAAGATAATTTAGAAATCATAAATACTATGATAAGGGAATCTGAAAATCGAATGATAATAATGCTAGGAGGAGGACTCAACTTTGATAATGTAGAGTACATTATCAATACTACCAAAGTAAGTGAAGTACATTTTGGTACAGCTATAAGAGTAGATAGTAGTCCATTTGGAAATATAGATGAAAAAAAGTTAAGGCATATGAAAGAATTGGTTAGTTTCATATAAAACTAACATAAGCGTCAAATCTATTCCACATTTATTTATTGTTTCTATTGTCTTTCTCCTAATTTTAGGATATGCTTTAGATAATTGTCAATACAGTTAGGAGGTGTCAATATGAAATCACTATTAATGAATAACAAAAAGGAATTGTTTTTTCACGTTTTAATATGTTTTATTGCTGCAACGATTCAGGTGGCTACGGCTCTCATATACAAGGTAATTACCGATACTGCATTATCAGGCGATTTTAAAAAGTTGGTCTGGGTTTCCATATTTTCTATTTTATATCTTATACTAGATATGTTATTTGACTACTTTCCCAGAGTTACAAAGGCAAAACTAGTGCATTGTGTAATGCATGATATAAGATCAAAACTTGTAGAGAAAATAAGTACTATTGACAGTTTTTCTATAGCGAATGCGGATAAAAGCAAGATCATATCAAAGTTGGTAAATGATGCAAATATTGTGGAAAATGAATACTTAAAGCCTCTTTCAGGACTTATACTCAGTTTATTTATATTTGTTCTATCTATTGTTCTATCCTTTCAGCTAGAGGCAAAATTTGCGATTTTGATGGTAATTTTATCGACTGCTCCTCTGTTATCCCCTTATATATCAAAAAAAATTTTAAAAGATAAGAGGAATTTAGTATCTCAAAAACAGGATAATTACTTTTCACTATTTCAGGAATTTGTAAGTTTTATCATTACTTTAAAAGTTGGAAACAGTATTCCAAATTATTCTGAAAAATTAGCTGAAAAAAGTGAAGATTTAAAAAGTAAAAAAATAGATTTCGAGTCTTTTCAAGGTTTAACCTATGCAGTATCATTTTTCCTTGGAGGAATTGCTTATTCAGGCACTTGGATAATAGGTGGCTTCTTTGTGATTATAAAAAAAATTACAGTAGGAGATTTAATTGCAATGACTACTTTGATGAGTACCATCTCCGGTCCTCTTCAGTATTTGAGTTCTACCTTTACTGAATTGGTATCTAGTAAAAAAATTACCGATGAGCTTTGTGACTATATAAACGAAACTCCTAATAAAGGTACTAACTGCAATAAAATGGCATTAAAAGAGCCCATTAAGTTTATTGAAATATCCAACATAAGTTTCTCATACAATGACAAACCTATATTTTGTAATTTCAGCCATATTTTGAGATGGGAAAGAAATATGCTATAGTAGGTGAAAGTGGCAGTGGTAAATCTACACTTCTCAATATCATCTCAGGACTTTACGAAGTAGATGAAGGTAGAGTCAATGTAAATGATACAAATTTAAAAGATATTGATTTGACGTCTTATTACGATAACATATCCTTCGTCAAACAAAAGCCAGATATTTTCACGGCTACTATTTCTGAAAATGTAGCTCTTTTCCACTCTTATAATGACGAGGAAATAAAAAAAATCACTAATAAAAAGCGGATTGAAAGAACTTATTACTACCCATCCTATAAGTAAAGTTATAGGAAATAATTCAAGCATAACTCTCTCTGGTGGAGAGGAAAAACGATTGGAGATTTCAAGAAGTATATTCAAAAATCCCCAAGTAATTCTTTTTGATGAGCCGACCTCAGGGTTAGATGCAGAAAATGAGAATAATATAGGCGATTTGATTAAAGAATTGTCGGGTAAAATGGTAATTGTAGTAACTCATACTACTAACAAAAGTTTTCTCGACAATTTTGATGAAATTATAAAAATACAATAAGTTAGTAATAGTATAATAAATAGCCTCCATCTTTAATAGATGGAGGCTATTTGACACTTACAAACTAAGCAATTGCAAATATAAATTCACCTTCACAAGCTACTTCGCCTTTAACACTAGCTATGCCTTTAGCTATACCTATGGAACTTCTCATTTTTATCATTTCTATATTCATTTCTAGTACATCTCCAGGTACAACTTTTTTCCTAAATCTAACTTTATTTAATCCAGCAAAGTATGGGGTTTTTCCTTTATATTTTTCTTCACTTAAAATGACAACTGCTCCTACTTGTGCAATAGATTCAACAATTAATACACCAGGCATAATGGGTTCTTCTGGAAAATGACCTTGGAAAAAAGGTTCATTTATAGTTACATTTTTATATCCTTTTCCACTTTTTCCTGAATCGATTATTTCAACACTATCTACAAGTAGAAAAGGATATCTGTGAGGAATTATTCGTTTTATTTCGTTAATATTTAAATAAATTGACATATTTCCACCTCGTTTACAATAATTATAGTAAATAAATATTGAAAAAAAATAACAATTAATATAAAATTTAATTAGCTTTTATTAGTAAAATATATCATATTATAATCACATATTCAAATACAGTGATCATAAAAGAACACTTTTTTTTAGTTTGCAAAAATGATATAATATCATTGTCGACACTAGTGTCAATAATATTTAATCTGGTATAAGCTTGATGAGTAAAGGCTTTGATGAAATATACACAAGTTTGCAATATATTACATTGTTGATAAATAAGCGATTATAGTATATAATTACTCTAAATGTTTATTTTGAGAATTTGTATAAATTTCACATATACATTGAGTTTTATCTATAGTATTTTTTTATAACCCAAGGGCGTTCTAATAAGGAACCCTTGATTTTAGTATGCTTAAACTGGAGGTGCACATTTTGAATAGTATATATTCTGTAGGAATTACTGGAATGGGCAGTTACGTGCCTGAAAAAATAGTTTCTAATGATGATTTGAGCAAAATAATGGATACATCTGATGAATGGATTAATAGCAGAACAGGAATTAGAGAGAGGAGAATAGCAGATAAAGACATTGCAACTTCAGATTTATGTACAGAAGCTGCTTTGAAAGCAATTAAAGATGCAAATATTGATTCTAAGGATATAGATTTAATTCTTATAGCAACAGTTACTTCTGATATGGCTTTTCCTTCTACAGCATGTATTGTGCAAAAGAATATAGGTGCAGATAATGCTGCTGCCTTTGATATCTCAGTAGGGTGCTCAGGATTTTTATATGGACTAGCTATAGGGTCAAACTTTATAGCAACAGGAGCTTATAAAACTGTATTGGTTATAGGTTCTGAAGTCTTATCAAAAATTCTAGATTGGGAAGATAGAAGCACTTGTGTACTATTTGGAGATGGGGCAGGAGCATGTGTTTTGCAGAGATGTGAAGATGGAAAGGGTATACTTTCCTATGATTTAGGGGCGGATGGAGCTAATGGACATTTTCTTACTCAACCAGCAGGAGGCTCTAGGATGCCAGCTTCCCATGAAACTGTAGAAAAAAGACTTCATTATGTACATATGGATGGTGGAGAAGTATTTAAGTTCGCAGTTAGAGCAATGGAGAAGGCTTCTTTAAAGGCTTTGGAAAAGGCAAATATTGGGCTAGAAGATATAGACTATCTTATACCTCATCAGGCAAATATTAGAATTATTAAATCTTCTGCTAAGAGACTTAAGGTTCCAAAAGAAAAGGTGTATGTAAACTTAGATAAATATGGAAATATGTCTTCTGCTTCAATCCCTATAGCATTAGATGAAGCTTATCATAAGGGACTTATTAAAAAAGATGATACAGTTCTATTGGTAGCCTTTGGCGCAGGGCTTACGTGGGCTAGTGTAGTACTAAAATGGGTAAAGTAAAGGAGACGGTGTAAATTGTTTAACACAAGACTATGTGAATTATTAAACATAAAATATCCAATCATTCAAGGAGGAATGGCTTGGGTAGCAACTCATGAATTGGCTCAAGCTGTTTCAAAAGCTGGAGGGTTGGGAATTATAGCAGCTGGAAATGCTCCAAAAGAAGTTATTAGAGAAGAGATAAAAAAGTTAAGAGAAAATACTGATAAACCTTTTGGGGTAAACATAATGCTTATGTCCCCATTTGCTGATGATATTATGGATTTAGTTTGTGAAGAAAAAGTTCCTGTTGTTACAACAGGTGCAGGAAACCCAGGAAAATATATAAACAGACTAAAGAGTTATGGAATAAAAGTAATCCCTGTTGTGCCAACAGTTGCATTAGCTAAGAGGTTAGAAAGAGAAGGTGTAGATGCAGTAATAGTAGAGGGGACTGAAGCTGGAGGTCATATTGGAGAATTAACTACTATGTCTTTAGTACCTCAAATCTCAAATGCTGTTGATATTCCAGTTATTGCAGCTGGTGGAGTTGCAGATGGTAGAGGATTTTTAGCAGCATTATCCTTAGGTGCTGATGGAGTACAAATAGGAACTAGATTTGTTTGTTCCACTGAGTGTATAGCTCATGACAATTACAAAGAAAAGATAATAAAATCTAAAGATAGAGATGCAATAGTTACTGGAAGAAGTACTGGATATCCAGTAAGGGTTTTAAAAAATAAGTTTACAAAGGAATACTTAGAATTAGAAAAAAAAGGAGTTTCATTTGAAGAACTTGAAAAGTTAGGTGCAGGTAGGCTTAGAATAGCTGTTATGGAAGGTGATATGGACAATGGTTCTGTAATGGCAGGGCAAGTTGCTGGGTTGATAAATGATGTGAAATCATGTGAAGAAATTATTATTGACATAATAAAAGAGGCTGAAGTAGGTTTAGATAGGTTAGAAAGTTTAAAGAGGGGTGAGTAATTTGGGAAAAGTAGCTTTTATTTTTCCAGGTCAAGGTGCTCAATTTGTTGGAATGGGCAAAGATTTTTATGATAATTTCGCTGTTTCAAGAGAAGTATTTGAAGAAGCAAATGAGAGCTTAGGAATGGATATAAGAAAAGTTTGTTTTGAAGGCCCAGATGAAGAACTTGTAAAAACTGAAAACACACAACCTGCTATACTTACAACGAGTATTGCGATGTTAAGAGCTCTTAAGGAAAAAGGAATAGATTGTGATTATACTGCAGGTCTTAGTTTAGGAGAATATTCTGCATTAGTTGAAGCGAATGCACTAGAATTTAAAGAAGCAGTTCCTTTAGTTAAAAAGAGAGGAAAGTATATGCAAGAAGTTGTCCCAATAGGAAAGGGTGGCATGGCAGCTATATTAGGATTAGAAAAAGAAAAGGTATTAGAAGGAATAAACAGTGCTCAAAGTTATGGTGTAGTTGAAATTGCAAACTACAATAGTCCTGGACAAATAGTAATTTCTGGTGAAACTGAAGCGGTAAAACAAGCTACACTAAGTGCTAAAGAAAAAGGAGCAAAAAAAGCTGTGTTTTTACCAGTTAGTGCACCTTTTCATTCGAGCTTACTTAAACCAGCAGGTGAAAAATTAAGTGAAGAGTTAAAGAAAGTTAAGATAAATGATTTAAAAAAGATTGTTGTAACTAATGTAGATGCAAAACCAATAACTAACAAAGATGAAGTTAAATCAAGTCTTGTACGACAAGTTAGTAATTCGGTACTTTGGTGTGATTCAGTAAATACTATGTTAAATGATGGAGTAGATACATTTATTGAAATTGGACCAGGAAAAAGTCTTACTGGATTTGTAAAAAGAATTGCAAAATCTCAAGGCAAAGAAGTAACTACTTTTAATATAAGCGATATATCAGGATTAGAAAAGGTAGTGGATTTCTTTAATAAGGAGGAGAGAAATTGACTCTTAAAGATAAAAATGCACTAGTTACTGGAGGTTCAAGAGGAATAGGAAGAGCTATTGCACTAGAGCTTGCTAGAGAAGGAGCCAATGTAGCTATAACATATATTAGTAATAGCAATAGAGCAGAGGAGGTGATAGATGAGATAGAGGCATATGGTGTAAAGGGAATAGCTATTAAAGCTGATGTTTCAAACGAAGAAGAAGTAAATAGTATGATTGAAATAGTAAATAGTGAAATAGGTGGAATAGATATTTTAGTTAACAATGCAGGAATTACAAAAGATAATCTCCTTATAAGGATGAAAAGTGAAGATTGGGATGATGTAATCAATACTAATCTAAAAGGAGTATATCTATGTACAAAGGCAGTTGTTAGAGGAATGATGAAGAAAAGATATGGTAAAGTTGTCAACATAGCGTCAGTAGTTGGAATATCAGGAAATGCTGGTCAAGGAAACTATAGTGCTTCAAAGGCTGGAATCATTGGATTTACCAAGTCTATTGCAAAAGAATTAGGTAGTCGTGGTATTAACATAAATGGAGTTGCACCTGGATTTGTTGAAACAGATATGACAAATGTTTTAAATGATAAAATAAAAGAAGAAATGTTGAATCAAATACCACTAAAAAGATTTGCAAAACCTGAAGATATAGCTAATGTTGTAGCTTACTTATGCAGTGAAAAGGCTAATTATATTACTGGACAGATAATAAATGTTGATGGTGGCATGCTAATGTAAAATGTTATTTAAGGAGGAATTTATAATGGAAATATTTGAAAAGGTAAAAGAAATTATTGCTGATCAGCTTGAAATTGAGGATTTAGATACTATAGAACCTGAGACTTCAATTATGAATGATTTGGAAGCAGATTCACTTGATGCTGTAGAAGTAATGATGGCAATAGAAGATGAATTTGATATTGAAATTCCTGAAGAAGATGCAGAAAAATTTAAAAACATAAAAGATATTGCAGATTATGTTAAATCTAAGATTTCTTAGTAATAGTTGGAGGGAACTGAATTGAAAAGAGTTGTCATAACTGGCCTAGGGCCTATAACACCAATAGGTACTGGAAAAGAAAACTATTGGAATTCTCTAATTGAAGGTAAGTCTGGAATATCAAATATAACAAACTTTGATACAGAAGGCTATACGAGTACAATTGGTGCCGAAGTAGCAGATTTTCATCCAGAAGAGTATATGGATAAAAAAGAGGCAAAGAGGATGGATAAATTTGCCCAGTTTGCAGTCGCAGCTACTAAGTTGGCAATAGAGGATAGTAAAATAGATTTAGATAGTATTGACAAAAGACGAGTTGGTGTTATATTAGGTTCTGGTGTAGGTGGTATTGAAACACTCGAATCAGAACATACAAAACTTATGGAAAAAGGTCCAAGAAGAGTAAGCCCATTTTTTATTCCTATGATGATATCAAATATGGGACCAGGGCAAATTACTATGACTTATGGATTTAAAGGACCAAGCTTCACTGTTACTACAGCATGTGCATCAGGCAATCATGCAATAGGAGAATCTTTTAGATTGATCCAAAATGGAGCAGCTGATTTGATAGTAACTGGTGGTAGTGAAGCTGCAGTTAGTCCTATATCTGTAGCAGGTTTTTGTTCAATGAAAGCACTATCGACAAACAATGATGAACCAGAAAAAGCAAGTAGACCTTTTGATAAAAATAGAGATGGATTTGTCATAGGAGAGGGAGCAGGAATTATTATACTTGAAGAATTAGAACATGCATTAAATAGAAACGCACACATATATGGAGAAATAATTGGTTATGGAGCTACTTCAGATGCTTATCATATTACAGCACCAGATCCAGAGGCTTTAGGTGCTGTAGAAGCTATGAGGCTTGCAATTGAAGATGCGGGGGTAGACATTGATGTTGTAGATTACATCAATGCCCATGGCACTAGTACTTATTATAATGATAAATTAGAAACCCTTGCTATAAAGAAATTGTTTAAAGAACATGCATATAAGCTATCTGTTAGTTCAACAAAATCTATGACTGGACATCTCCTAGGAGCTGCAGGTGGCATTGAAGCAATAGCATCAGTTTTAGCTATTGAAAATGGTATTATACCACCAACAATTAACTATGAAACTCCAGATCCAGAATGCGATCTTGACTATACTCCAAATAAAGCAAAAAGTCGAGAAGTAAACTATGTATTATCAAATTCATTGGGATTTGGTGGACATAATGCAGCTATATTACTTAAAAAATATGAAAAATAAATTTTAAGAAGGCTTTGAATTATAAGTTCAAGCCTTCTTTTGTATATATTATTTCTCTAGTACTTATACTATGGTATACTAATAATATTGAGAAATGAGGATGTGAAGTAAAATTATGTATATTAAGACCCCAAAACATATTGAGTATATATTGGATAAGCTAGAGGAAAATGGATTTGAAGCCTATATTGTAGGTGGTTGTATAAGAGACATATTATTAAATAAAAGTCCTTTAGATTTTGACGTGACTACAAATGCACTACCTGAAGAAATAGAGGAAGTATTTTATGATAAAAAAATCGTTGATATTGGGAGGGCTTTTGGAACTATAATTGTTCAATTAGATGAGGATGATGTAGAAATAACTACATTTAGAAGAGAAGGAGATTATATTGATGGTAGAAGGCCAGAATTGGTAGAGTTTGTATCCTCAATAGAAAATGATTTGTTTAGAAGAGATTTCACTATTAATGCTATGGCATATAATAGAAAAAGAGGATTAGTTGATCCTTTTAATGGAGTTAAAGACTTACAAAGAAGAACAATTAGATGCGTTGGTGAACCAGAAAGAAGATTTCAAGAAGACTATTTGAGAATACTAAGGGCAATTAGATTTGCTTGTGTTTTGGATTTTGAAATAGATGAAGATACTTTTTTAGCTGGGGAAAAATATAGTGAATGTGTTTCTCAAGTTAGTATGGAAAGAATTAATAAGGAGTTAGTAAAGATATTGCTAAGTGATACTCCTTCAAAGGGAATGAAACTATTAGAAGAAATGGGACTTATACAAATAATACTACCAGAGTTTGTTCCTGCTATTGGATTTGATCAGCATAATCCTCATCATGACAAAGATGTATTTAATCATATCCTATGTGTAGTAGACAATACTCCAGCAAATCTAAAAGTTAGACTTGCAGCGCTATTTCATGATGTTGGAAAGCCTAGTTGTTTTTCAGTGGATGAGAAGGGTATAGGACATTTTTATGATCATAATAAAGTAGGTGCTAAGATATCTAGAAATGCATTAGATAGACTTAAGTTTCCAAAAGACATAATTAAAGATGTTTCAATATTGGTTAGAGAACATATGACACATCATAGTAATTTTAGTGATAAGGGACTAAAAAGACTAATAAGAAGAGTTGGAGAGGAAAATATTTACGATCTTTTTTGTCTACAAAAGGCAGATAGAAGTTGTTCAAACAAAGATGCTTCTATTGACAATATAATTGAAACTGAACTTAGGGTAAAGGAAATATTAGATAAAAATGAAGCTTATGAAATAGAACAATTAAGTATAGATGGACATGATTTAATGAAAATTGGATATCTAGAAGGGAAAATAATTGGAGAAATTCTTGAATATCTATTAACTAGAGTTATGGAAAAGCCATCTTTAAACAATAAGGAGAAACTTGAGAGTATAGCTTTAAAAAAATTTCCGTTGAATCAAAATAAAGATGATTAAAAAAATATTTGTAGATATAAAGTGATTATGCTATTATATAAATGTCATAAATTAGTAGGAGGTAAAAACATGGGAAAATTATTTGGTACAGATGGAGTAAGAGGTATAGCGAATGAAGAATTGTCACCAGAATTAGCATATAAAATAGGAAGAGCAGGAGCTTTTGTTTTATCAAAAGGAAAGAAAGGTCCTATAGTTGTAGGAAAAGATACGAGAAAGTCTGGAGATATGCTTGAGTCTGCATTGATTTCAGGAATAATGTCCGTAGGGTTAGATGTAATAAGTGTAGGGGTGGTACCTACTCCAGCAGTAGCTTATTTAACTAGAAAATATAATGCTTTAAGTGGTGTAGTTATATCAGCTTCTCATAATCCAGTAGAGTACAATGGAATAAAATTTTTCAATGAAGATGGATATAAGTTAAATGATGATATAGAAGAAGAAATTGAAGAGTATATATTAAATCCAGAAACAATCAAAAATAGACCAACCGGTGCTAGTATAGGTAAGAGAATAGAAATAAGAGATGGTGGACTAGCTTATATAGAATATTTGAAGGATACAGTAAATGTGGATTTTACCGGATTAAAAATTGCTATGGATTGTGGAAATGGTGCAGTATATGATGTAGCTCCAAAATTATTAAAAGAATTAAATTCAGAAGTAGTAGTTATCAATAATGAACCAAATGGAGTTAATATCAATGTAGACTGTGGTTCTACAAATCCAGAAATGGTACAAAAGTTAGTATTAGAGACAAATGCAGATGTAGGATTATCTTTTGATGGCGATGCAGATAGGCTTATTGCTGTAGACGAAAAAGGAAATATAGTTGATGGAGATCATATATTAGCTATTTGTGGAACAAATTTTAAAGAAAAAGGAAAGTTGAAAAATGATACTGTAGTAGGAACAGTAATGACTAATATGGGTTTAGATATGTACTTAAAGGGAAAGAATATAAATGTAGTAAAGACAAAAGTAGGAGATAGATATGTTATAGAAGAAATGTTAAGTAGTGATTATATTTTAGGTGGAGAACAATCAGGTCATATTATATTCTTAGAACATAATACTACTGGTGATGGACTGCTAACAGCAATTCAACTGATTTCTGTTATGGTTGGGACAGGGAAAAAGATGTCTGAGTTAAATGAAATTATGACTAACTTTCCTCAAGTATTAGTCAATGCAAAAGTTAAAAATGAATTTAAAAATAGATTCATGGAAGATGAAACAATAAAACAGGAGATTGAAAAAATTGAAGAACTATTTCATGGAGAAGGAAGAGTTGTAATAAGACCATCAGGTACTGAACCATTGGTAAGAGTAATGATAGAAGCAAAAGATGATAAGGATCTACTAAAAGTAGCAACTGAACTTGCAGATTTAATAGAAGAAAGATTAGGTAATTAATTTTTAAGGGTATGCCACTGTCCATATGTCTTTACAAAACCTATGATTGATTATAGGTACAAAAAAGACAGGTGGTAATCTTATTTAGTTTCGGAGGTAAACAAAATGTGTGGAATAGTGGGATATATAGGTGATAAAAACCCAATAGAAGTATTAACTTGTGGATTAGAAAAATTAGAATATAGAGGATATGATTCAGCAGGTGTAGCTTTTGTAGATGATAACAAAATAAAAATAGTTAAATCAAAAGGAAGACTTAAAAACTTAGAAGAAAAATTAAAAGTATCACCAATAGATAGTAATGTAGGTATAGGTCATACAAGATGGGCAACTCATGGAGAACCTTCAGATATTAATTCTCATCCTCATCAAGATAAAAAAGGTAATATTGCAGTAGTTCACAATGGAATTATTGAAAATTATTTGGAGATAAAAGAAGAACTAATTAAGAAAGGGTATGAATTTGTATCGGAAACAGATACAGAGGTTATTCCTTATTTGATAGATATGTATTATGAAGGAGATTTGAAGAAAGCAGTAATAAAGGCAATAAAAAGATTAAAGGGATCTTTTGCACTTGGAATTTTGTCTTTAGACGAGCCAGATAAGCTTATAGCAGTGAGAAAAGATAGTCCATTAATAATAGGTCTTGGACAAGGGGAAAACTTTATTGCTTCGGATATTCCAGCAGTAATTGATTGGACAAGAGAAATATATATTTTGGAAAATGGTGAGATGGCAGAGATAACTAAAGACAATGTAATTTTAATGGATTTTGATGGAAATTCTATAGAAAAGGAAGTATATAAAGTTACTTGGAATATAGATGAAGCACAAAAAGGTGGGTATGACCACTTTATGTTAAAGGAGATATTTGAACAGCCCAAGGTGATTAAAGATACATTGATGCCTAGAATAGGTAATGACGGAAAAATAAAACTAGACAATATAGATACTAATAGTTTTGACATAGAAAATATTGAAAAAATATATATTGTTGCTTGTGGTACAGCATATCATGCAGGACTTGTTGGAAAAAAACTTATAGAAAAATATGCAAAGATACCTGTAATTACAGATGTTGCTTCGGAATTTAGATATAATAATCCTTTTATAGATGAAAAGACATTACTTATAGTTGTAAGCCAATCAGGAGAAACTGCAGATACACTAGCTGCATTGAGATTGGGAAAGAAAAAGAAAGCAAAGACATTAGCAATATGTAATGTAGTAGGAAGTTCTATAGCTAGGGAAGTTGATTATATATTATATACTTGGGCAGGTCCAGAAATTGCTGTTGCTTCAACTAAAGCCTATACAACTCAAGTAGTATTATTAGCTTTGCTTGCTCTTTATATTGCTGATGTAAGAAAAACAATAGATGAAGATGAATATAAAAAAGCATTAGAAGTATTGAACTCTATTCCTGAAAATGTAGAAAAAATCCTTAGGAGTAAATCTAGGCTTGAGGATATAGCTTCACATCTATCTAAAAGTAGGGATATATTCTATATTGGTAGAGGGCTTGATTACTATATAGCTATGGAAGGGAGCTTGAAATTAAAAGAAGTATCCTATATTCATTCAGAAGCTATGGCAGCTGGAGAATTGAAACATGGTACTTTGGCTTTGATAGAAAAAGATACACCTGTTATAGCTTTGGCAACCCAAGAATATTTATATGATAAAGTAATTAGCAATATAAAGGAAGTAAAGGCTAGAGGAGCATATACAATAGCTATAGCAAAAGAGGGGAATAATGAAATTGAGGATGTGTCTGATTTGGTTATATATATACCAGGCGTAATAAATGAACTAACTGTACCATTAGCTATTATACCATTACAACTTTTTGCTTATTATGTGGCAATACAAAGAGGCTGTGATGTAGATAAACCAAGAAACTTAGCTAAATCAGTAACAGTAGAGTAACAATTTCCCGGGAAATACAAAAGGAAAAGGAGACAGGGGACGGTTCATTCTTTGTCTCCTTTTAGGTGTATTATAAAATAATAAGATAAGGGGTGCTAATAATGAAGATTACTAAAAGGTTTTTAATGTTTTCCATTATTCTTTCTGTTATATTGATGTCTGGATGTAGTACAGATAAAAAAAGCAATGGTTCAGATATAGGAAGTAAAATAAATGTTGCTGTTTCTATAGTACCACAGGAGACATTTGTAAGAGCAGTTGGTGGAGATAAAGTTGATGTTATAACTATGGTTCCACCTGGGAAAAGTCCAGGAAACTTTGCACCTACTCCAGATATTATGGAGAAATTTAGCGAGGCTAATATATATTTCACTATAGGTGTACCTACTGAAAAAGCAAGCATACTTCCTAAGGTAGGGGAATTTAACAAGGATGTAAAAATAGTAGATATGGCAGATGAAGTTTCAAAAGTTTATAGTGAAAGAAAATTTGAATCTGGTGATAGGGATCCACATATTTGGCTTTCTCCAAAGAGAGCAAAAGTGATGGTTCAATTAATAGTAAAAGAACTTTCAACAATAGATCCTTCTAATAAAGATTTTTATGAAAGCAATGCAGAAAAATATATTAATGAACTAGATGAAGTTGATGCTGAAATTAAAAACTCTTTATCTTCCTTAGAGAAAAAGACATTTATATGTTATCATCCTGCTTTTGGTTATTTTGCAGATGATTATGGACTTCAAATGATAGCCCTTGAACATGAAGGAAAAGAAGCTACTATAGAAGACTTTCAAAAGACAATTGATTTTGCAAAGAAAGAGGGAATAAAAGTTGTATTCTATCAAGCGGAAATAGATAGCAAACAATCAAGTACTCTTGCAACAGAAATTGGTGGAAAAGCTGAAATGATAGAACCACTTTCACCAAAATATATAGATAATCTTAAAACAATGGCAGAAACTTTTAAAAAAGCAATGGAAGTGAATTAATATGAATGCAATAGAAATAGAAGATTTAAGTGTTGATTTTAATAATATAAATGTTTTGAAGGATATAAATTTAACTATAGAGGATAAAGAATTTGTTGCAATTATAGGTCCTAATGGTGGAGGAAAGACTACTCTACTGAAGACAATTTTAGGGTTAGTTAAACCTTCAAGAGGAAAAATAAAAATATATGGAAGTAAATCTTTAGATAAAAGTAGGTCTATAGGATATGTGCCTCAATTTACAAAGTTTGAAAAGACATTTCCTATAGATGTTTTTGATGTGGTTCTTATGGGGAGATTAAAATCTAATATAAAGTTTTTTCATAGGTATTCAAAAGAAGATATTGAATATGGAAAGAATATCATGAACATGTTAGATATATTTGAACTAAAAGATAGGCAAATAGGACAGCTTTCAGGTGGGCAGTTACAAAGAGTACTAATTGCACGAGCTCTTTGTACTGAGCCAAAACTTTTATTACTAGACGAACCAACTGCAAGTTTAGATGAACAATCTAAAAATAATATATATTCAATACTTAGGGAATTAAACAAAAAAATGACTATACTAATAGTAACTCATGATGGAGGATTTGTTTTTTCCTATATTGATAAAATAGCTTGTTTAAATCAAAAGTTGTTTTATCATGGAGAACCTGAACTCAATAAAGATATAATGGATAAGGTCTATGGTTGTCCAGTAGATGCTATAGCTCATGGGGATATACCCCACAGAGTATTTAGAAATCATGAGGGGGAACTTTAGATGATAGATTCTATTTTAAAATATACATTTTTACAAAATGCCATAATCAGTGCTGTCCTTGCAAGTATTATTTGTGGTATCATTGGAACTATAATAGTTGAAAAGAAGCTGGTAATGCTAAGTGGAGGTATTGCACATGCAGCATTTGGTGGCATAGGAATGGGATACTTTTTAAATATAGAACCAATAATAGGTGCACTAATATTTGCTATAGCTTCTTCTTTTGGGGTAGTAACTATAAAAGAAAAATCAAAAATAAATTCCGACACTATTATAGGTATGTTTTGGGTACTGGGTATGGCATTGGGCATTATATTTGTTTCACTTACTCCTGGATATCCTCCAGACATATCTTCTTATTTATTTGGTGATATACTTACAGTTTCTAAAATAGACATATATGTAATGGCTATTTTAGATTTTATTGTTGTTTTTGTGATAATAGGATTTTTTAATCATATTAAATCATATTTATTTGACAAAGAGTTTTCTAAAGTAATTGGTATTAATGTAAAATTGATTGAGTATATGGTATTTTTATTTATGGCTTGTAGTGTAGTTGTTCTAATAAGGGTAGTAGGTATAATGCTTGTAATTGCACTTTTAACAGTGCCACCAGCTATATCTAAATTGTTTACTTACAATTTGAAAAAAATAATGGGATTATCTATAGTATTTGGATTAGTATTTTCTTTGTTAGGACTTTATATTTCATATAAATTACACATTGCTTCAGGAGCAACTATAATAATTATATCTGTTTGTTCCTACGTTATATCCTTAGCTGTTTCAAAATTATTAAAAAAAGATCAATTAGCTTAAATTAAACAAGGTGCTGTCGGGAAATAACAAACTTTAATCCTTTGGCTGTAACATAAGTCAAAAGTGACTTCAAATTATTTTTGATTATTTATAATGCCTTTTAATTACATTTTAAACCATTTAATTTGGTATGAAAGTTTCATATAATCAATCATAAGTAAAGTAGCTCCTTTTTCTTTTGATTTTGGTTCTGATTAAACTATTATATCAAAAAAAGGGACTATTTTATTTATTTTTATGCAAAAATTTAAATCTGTGGATAATTATATACTACCATATATATCCAATAAAAAAGAAGATGGTTATTAATAGGCATCTTCTTTTTTATTGGATATATATTTCTCGATGGCCCCTTTATTATGCATAAAATCAACCAGATTTAAATCTGGTTGAAACTGGGATTTATATTAGGTATTATAGAAGTAAGTAGAGCTTGTATATTTAAAAAGCTTTTCTTTGCAATGACCATCATTCTGACATTATTCGTTATTGGATTCGAAGAACATAACAATATACTTATTGCTGGGGAAGATGATGTAATAGAATGGAATAATTATGAGATAGAAGATATACTATCATAATTAAATATCTATATCATAAAATTTCTTACAATTGGCTATAAGTAAATTCTTTAATTCATACTGACCTAATATTTCACAAAAATACATACATTTTTTAAGGGAATCCATAAAAGTTTCGTATCCTAAGCGATATTCAGCTGAATAAATATAACTCTATAAAAATCATTATTTTAACGGGATATAAATTAGGCTATTGTCAAAAATTAGCTGAAAAAGTCGTTTGTTATAGTTTTATATCTAAACAAGAATCTACAAAAAGTTTTGTTGAAAAGTTGAAGGGTATTGTACATGACAATAAAAAATATTTCTATACAACCAAAGTAGAAAATGAAAAAATAATTACAAGTGAATTAAAAATACTTAAACTTTTTATGTATTTGGAGAAACCAGAAAAGAAGTGGTATAGGAATGCTTTATGTCTACTAGTTCTTTAGCAGTTATTCTTAATAGAATATATGAAAAGATAGGAGTAATAAACTATCAAGAATAATTTTGCAAGTTATAAAAATAGGCATTAAATTTGTTAAGGAAGAATTGAAAGGTTGGATGTGTGAGGAATGAATAAAAATATAATAAAAACTCAAATGAAGAAGTATGAGCGTGAACACTACGAAGATTTGCTTACTAAATATAAGGAGAAAATCATCATATACCAAAGAGGGGTTATGAGAAAGCAATAACTATTTATTATTCATCCAGACAAACGCTTATTATTTGTTGCCTTTAATAGCAAATGTGAAATATAAAATTAAAAAAACATTAGATTGGTTTTCTTTACAGGTGGTATATGGAACTATTTCCTTTGAAAGAAAATGAGCTTGGTTAATAATTAATTAGGTGGGATAAATTGAAAAAATATGACATTTATATAAAATAAACCAGAATGGAGATGAAAATATGTATAATACCGAAATTGAAATGCTAGAGAAAATATTAGATAAAAATTTATTTTATGGGAGATTAGGGAAAACTTTTAAGACAAGAGACAAATTTTTTTCTATGAGAGATATGTCTCTAGATACAGCATTAAAAAGCTTAGAAAAAATTAAAGATAGAATATCGGATGAATTTTATGTTACTTTTTATGGAGGTGAACCACTGCTAAATTTTAGTTTAATTAAAGAAATTGTCTAGCATGTTCTTTCCTTAAACTTGGACACTGAATTTCATTTTTCCATAACAACTAATTTAACTTTAACGACTAGGGAAATTGCGGATTTCATCGAGTCTATTGATAATTTTGCTGTAGTTTGCAGTATTGATGGCGATGAAGCAACGCACGATGAACATAGAAAGAGTATTAAAGGAAAAGGTAGTTTTAATAAAGCGATGATGGGGTTACGCTATCTATATCAGTCCTTAAGTAAAAAGGGAAAAGAAGACCATATTTTATTGAGTACTGTAATTACGCCACCATACTCTGAAGAAAAGTTAAATCGTATCCAAGATTTTTTTGAACACTGTCCTTACATAGATGAAAAAACATCTATTATAACTAGTTATGTAGACTACGGTAAAAAGATTCAAAATGAAGATTTAAAACATGGACAAGGCTATCAAAACTATGAATCATTTATGCATGATAATAATCCAGTACAACTCTGGGCAGAAACATTTTTTAACGAAAAAGAAGCGAAAAATCCTTTTACATGGAATGGCATTTTGCAGAATCTTCGAAGAATTCACAGTAGAAGAATATCAGGAACGCCTATGAAAGAATATATATTAAACGGATGTTGTACTCCAGGAGGAAGAAAGCTTTTTGTCACTGTAGATGGTAATTTTAACATATGTGAGAGAATGGGTAAAACTCCTTTGACAGGAAATTTTGAGGAGGGTTATGATATTGATAGAATAAAAAAATATTATTTAGATGATTATTGTAATACATCTCAAAAAGATTGTAAAAATTGTTGGGCAATTCATCTTTGTAGTATTTGCTATGCTGTGTGTTATAACGAGAAAGGAATCAATCCTCTAACAAAAAAGTATAAGTGCATTAGTGAGAGATTTGGAATAGAAAATTACTTAAGGCTTTACCACGAAATAATGGAATTCAAGCCTTCTGTATTGAAGGATTTGAATAAAATGAAGTTATCGTAATGGAATGGCTTTTTCTTCAGCTTTAGGTGATGCTGACAATTGTAGGCATTGTGGTTGTAATTGTTGGCCACACAATCATGGAGCTAACGCTTCTACTGCAAGCAACACTTCAAGAGCTAGTGCTTAAAAACTAAAGGATGGGAAAAATTAGGCAGGTTAATCCAGCCTAGTTTTTCCTATGTTTAACATTATTAAAGGAAATGATGGAGGAAACAAATGATGGAAAAATTAATATTAACTAACATTGAGCAGAAATTTCAAGATGGGACTCAAGAAAAAGTAGTATTAGATAATTTAAATTTGACTATAGAAGAAAATGAGTTTGTAGCAATAATAGGAAAATCTGGGTCTGGTAAAACAACCTTGCTAAATATTATTGGTGGTTTGGAAAAACCAACTAAAGGTAGTGTTATCATCAGTAATGTAGATGTTACCCAATTAAAGGATGAAGAGTGTGCAAAATTTAGGAGAAATAATATTGGATTTATTTTCCAAAACTATAATTTGATACCCATTTTAAATGTGGAAGAAAATATAAAGATGTTGCCAGAGATAGATAGAAAAAAGATTGATAAAGAATTCTTTCTTGAAATTATAAGAGCTCTTGGTTTAGAAAAGTTGTTAAGAGATATGCCAAATACACTTTCGGGTGGCGAACAACAGAGGGTGGCAATTGCTAGAGCTATGTTATCAAAGCCTGAAATAATAATAGCCGATGAGCCTACAGGTAATTTGGATGAAGACACAGCACAGGATGTGTTAAATCTTTTAAAAGAAGTAAGAAACAGATTTAGGCAAACGATTATTATTGTTACACATGACTTAAGTGTAGCCAAGCTCGCAGACAGGCAATTAAGGTTATCGAAAGGACGATTACATGAAACCGAATATCTATAGAAAAATTGCAAGGGGATTTTTAGACAAAAACAAACTTTACAAAAAGGTATTGTTGTTCACTATTTCCATATCAGTTGGTTTGATTTTACTTTTATTGTTATTACAAGGAGGAAAGGATGAACTTTATAAACAAACGCAATGCGGAAAGGCTCAAATTAAGTTAATTGGTATAAATGAAAGCCAACTGTCAGAGTTAGAAGCCTCTAAAGATATATCTTGGTATGGGATTGAAGACACCTTAGGTATGTCTATACAAGAATATAAAGAATATATTGTCAAATTTGTGGATACCAATTATATAGAGAAACAGAAAAAATTTATGTTGGAGGGTAATATTCCTATTAGAGAAGATGAGATCCTCGTCTCAAAGCATTTTGCAGAAAATCAAGAAAATAGTATTGTAATAGGCTCACATATTGACATTGATTTAACTGGAAATGGCTCGACCTCAACCTATAAGATCAGTGGTATTGTGGACGATAAAATGGAGTCAGCTTATATTTTTTATGTAGACAGCAGTATGTGGGAAAAGTATAGTCTAGATCAAACCCACAATGTCTACGTCCGATTAAATACAGATGTTATTAGTTCTGGGGGAATAATGAGTTTTACCCAGTCTATATTGCAAGATACATCTATTGATAAAGGACAAATATTTCTAACAGAATATTTTAGTGTTATGAGTGGTTTGGATAGGCGAAGTGGCAGAATTGATTTTGTAATATATTTTTTTATTATCAGTGTTATTACGGCTCTATTAGTTTACAGTAGCTTTTACAGTTCTATTATGTCTGATGTTAAATACTTAGGTCAGCTCATGTGTATTGGATTTAGTAAAAAGATGATTAGAAAAATTATCATAAATCAAATGACTACCGTTGCGCTAAAAGGATTTCTTTATGCAATTGTTCCATCAGTAGGGCTAGCCTTCATAGTCTATCCAAAGGGCATAATTTTAAATAACATTTTTAAATCAATACTAATAAGCACGGTTCTACTTTGTGTGATTATGGTTTTTACAATGGGACCAATTTTGAGAATAATAGGCAAGATTTCTCCTAATGAGGGAATGAGGTTCAGTTCGTTTAAAAAGAGTAAAAGTAAAAAAACAAAAAAGGTGACTTTGGAAAATATTACAAAATCCTATTTATTTAAAAATCCGAAAAAGACAATTGCCAACATGATTTTTTTTACTATTACAGGTTTTGTGGTCATTCTTAGCTTGGTGTTGAATAATTCCATTGATATTGAAAAGAGAGCTAGAACCTTTTACTTTCAAGATGGAGAAATTCAGTTGAGCTTATCCGATGTGTCAAAAACCACATTTAATCAAAAAGAAGGTGAAGAAGCTTTCTATAGTTCTTACTTACAAAGAGAGGATAATCCGTTTTTAGACAATAAATTTTTACAAAGTCTTGAGAGTATTGAGGGCATAAAGGCGATCCATACTCATAATGTGGTAAGTCTAGCATTTACCAAGCAGGAGTCTGGTGGATCCTTAACTACAATAAGTAATAAATTTAAGGTGCTTGACCAGTCTGAATTTGAGAAAATTAAAGGCTTGCTTGATACCGATATAGGCTATCAAGATCTTTTAGATAAAATGGGAATTATTGTCACAAGAAACCTTTCAAACAAGGGCGAAAAGTATGTTATGAGTTATAGGGATTCAAGTGGAGAAGTCTCTGATGAGGAAATGACAGTCATGGCAACCTATATTAAATTAGAAGCTTCATCTGAAATTGACATGGTGCCAAATAATGATATACTTATACCTAAGGAAATAGTCACGGATCTTACTATGATAGAAAATCCTATAGGTTTGTTGTCTTTAGAATTGGACGATTCTAAACATTTACCAAGAGTAAAAGAAGAGGTTCAAAAATTGATTCTAAAAACAGGCAATATCGACCTGTGGTCTTTGGATGAATCTATTAGCTCCATTGGTTTTAGGTTTGAACAAGGCTTGAAACTAGTAAAAGTGGTCAGCTTAATCTTGTTTATCTTTTCAATTGTATCAATAGTATCCTCTTTTCTTTCTACTTTATTTAGCAGAAAAGAAGATATTAAACTGTTGACCAACCTAGGCTTATCCATAAAGGAGACCAGTAAAATTATGGTGAATGAACACAAGATGTTAATTATAGGTAGTAACCTAGTTTGTCTCATAATTTTCGTCTTTATGGGTAAGTGGGTGTTGGAAAGTTTGGATAAAAATTATCAGATCATCACTGTAAATTTGCCAATCTTTCAAATTATTATTTTTATATTGCTGCAAGCACTTCTTTTATTGGTGATTAACTTTGTTACTAAAAAAAGAGTGGAGTCTATAAAAATAGAGGAATAGCTATTATATGCTATTCCTCTATGAGTAAGGAGTAGTAAAGATGAAAATAAAAATATTATATTAGCTCACCGCTTTTATTTATTCTAAACACGATACTAACTGCAATATTAGGGATAGGAACTGCTATAAATGTTTATTTTCAAGTCATGGAATTATTTAGAGGATTAGTTTCCATTATATCAATAATATCTCTGATGTTCTCATATGATAACCAGTATTGGGCAATAATATTAATTGTACCTATTTTATCTTTTTTTGTTAATAATAAGCTTGGAAAATATTCATATAAAATAGAGAAAAACAACACACTGCTTTTAAGAAAATCTGATTATATAAAATATTTAATTACAAACGATATAGCCATAAAAGAAATTATTAGTTTTAATTATTTCGGCACTTTATTAGAAAAATTCAAAGCTATAAAAGAAGAAGTTTTACAATATCTGAAAAAAATAAGTTTTGTTTATATTCTTACAAATGGAATACTATTAATTATTGAGTTACTTATTAAATCAATTTTGATAGTTACTTTTATTATTTCATCAATAGAACAAAGTGGCTTAATAGGTGATATAATGGGTTTTATATATTCAATTGATAATGTACAAAACAACTTTACAATTGTGTTTAATTCTTTATCTCAACTTTACAAAGAACAATTTTATGTAGAAAATTTCTTTAAGTTCATAGATATTGAGAAGGAAAAAACTGAGGGGAAACTAATAGTTGATGATATAAAAAGCATAGAATTGTGTAATTTATCGTTCAGTTATTACTCTAAGTTGGCTTTAAACAATATAGATTTACATTTAGTTCCAGGGGAACCTGTGGTCTTAATTGGAGAAAATGGCTCTGGAAAAAGTACGCTTATAAAAATACTTAATGGCTTATACGAAAATTATTCTGGAGATATATATGTCAATGGAAAAAAATTTAGAGATATAAATAAAGATTCATATAGACAGAGAACGTCTGTTATATATCAAGATTTCAATCATTATGAATTTACTTTAAGGGAGAATATAAGCATATCTAATATGGAAAACATCACTAATGATGATCTTATATATAAGATTCTAGATATTGTAGAATTAAAGAATCAAATTCAGGATTATAAAGATGGATTAGATACTCAAATGGGAAAATGGTTTGGAGGAGAAGAATTGTCAAAAGGTCAATGGCAAAGGGTTGCTATTTCTAGACTTTTGATTGCTGATGCTGATTTTATTATTATGGATGAACCAACTTCAGCTTTGGATCCAGCAATGGAATCTAAAATATTAGATAAAATTATGGAATTTGCAAAAGACAAGATACTTGTGATTGTTTCACATAGGATAAAACCACTATTAAAATACAAAGTTAACTTTATTATTATGAAGAATGGCAAGATTTTAAAAAAACTGGATAAAGAAGGCCTGGAAAATTACATGAATGAGCAAAAAAAATATAACTTTCTTAATTAGAATCTGGTTGAAACTGGAATTTATATTAGATATTATAGAAGTAAGTATAGCTTGTATATTTAAAGAGAAATGGGGGTATTGATAATGTTTAAAAAGCTTTTCTTTGCAATGACCATCATTTTGACATTATTCGTTATTAGATTCGAAGAACAAAACAATATACTTATAGCTGGGGAAGATGATGCAATAGAATGGAATAATTATGAGATAGAAGATATACTATCATAATTAAATATCTATATCATAAAATTTCTTACAATTGGCTATAAGTAAATTCTTTAATTCATATTGACCTAATATTTCACAAAAATACATACATTTTTTAAGAGAATCCATAAAAGTTTCATTTCCAAGAAGATACTCAGCAATACCTTTTCTAAAGTATAAAAGATTTAATCCATTATAATCTCTATATTTGTTACAATGCCTTATACCTAATTTAGAGTACTTTAAGGCATCTTTATGCATCTCAAGTCTATGATAGGTATAGGATAAGTTATAGCATATTTTAGGATAGAGTTCCTCATTGGAGTCTACTATTTTTATACAGAATTCCATTATTTCTAGGCTTTTTTCTGTGGAATTGATTTTGTTAACTAAAAGAGCTATGTTCATTAGAATTCTTAATTCCATAGAATTGTATACAAAAGATTTATAATTATCTAATGAAAATTCAGGTGTAGTTATTTTCATAGCCGTTATTAATTTATCAAGTGCTTCATTGGTTTTACTATATTTTTTGTTTAATATTATGGATTCTATTAATAATATAAGTTGATTTATTAGATTGATGAAGTAAGTATTAGATTCAGTGTTGAGCAAAGTTTTTAAGTCATTTAATTCTACTGATAAGGTTTGATATTCGTCTCTATCTATTTTTGATTCTAATTTGTTTTTTATTTCTTGAAAGGTGGGATAATTATTTAGTCTGTAATTTAGTAAGAGTTGATTTAAATCTTTTTTAAGAACAGGAGAGAGTAAGTCTAAAGTTTGTTGGATGGGGATAACTTTACCATTTTCAATCTTTCGCAAAGTATCTTTATGGATTCCTGATAGTTTACAGACATCTTTCTGAGTAAACCCTAAATTAGTCCTAATGCTACGTACTTCTTCCCCGAAAGCCTGAAGATTATAATACATAAACCCAACCCCCTTAGAATTAAGCTTGAGAGCAATCCAGATTTGAATCTGGTTGAAACTTCATAGTTTTACATATATTATACAAGCAAATGAGAAAGATGTAAAGAGGCACAAAACCTTAACCATTTGCCCAAAATTTATGACTTGTAGATTGTATGAAATATGCTTATATCCTTGGAACTTTTATAAAATGTGCATATTATTAAGTAATAGTAATCCTACAAAAGAGAGAGAATGATGAATTTAATTAACTGATATGAAAGTGGAGGTGAAAACATTGAAGAAAAACATATTAATACTTGGAGTATTGTTACTATAGGAGGACATGCTCTGTTTGGTTTCAATACGAAAATACCGCAGATGAAAATAGATATTATACTGAAGCAGGAAAAAGTAAGAATCATGGCAAGATTTATTCAAAAAGCAAAGTTATAAGAGACATATGGGGATTTGGGCATGATAAGGCAGTATTTAATTGTGGTTGGCGCTGGATGGGAGATGGTAACCATTGGCCAACACTGGTGGGAGTTGCTGAAATTATTTAGGAATTAAATAAGACTGAAAAACTTGAAGGATATTCCATATTGGCTGAATGTATATATTTCTATATATGAATTTTATCCATATTGACAGTATAGAAAAGGTATATGTGAATAATGATAGGAAAACATATGCAATTAGGGATATAAGTTTAAAAGTCAATGAAGAAGATTTTATAATAATAATGGGTCCATCTGGTTCTGGGAAAACAACCCTTCTTAATATAATTGGATTACTTACAGATCTATCCAAAGGGACATACCTATTAGAAGGTAAAGATGTAGCAAGAATTAGCCCTAAACAAAAAGCATTTTATAGAAATAGCAAATTTGGTTATTTAGTTCAAGATTTTGCATTAATAGAAGAGTATAGTATTTGTACTAATATAGTACTTCCTCTAAAATATTCTACAAAGAAAAATTCTAAGAAAGATTTAGAAAATAAGGTCAATGCTTTGATAAAGGAATATGGAATTGAGGCAAAACCTGAAGAAAAAGTAAAAAATTTATCTGTAGGACAAAGGCAAAGAGTTGCTTTATGCAGGGCATTAATAAATGATCCAGAAATTATTCTTGCAGATGAACCTACAGCTTCATTGGACAGTGTCAATTCTAAAGTTGTAATAAATAATTTAAATAAAATGGGCAGAACTATTATAATGGTAACTCATAATGAAGAATTAATAAAATATGCTACTAAAACATTTTTTATTCGAGATGGAAAAATAATAGAGGACTGAAGCTATTCGCTACTGAACCTAAAGAACAAAACAATATACTTATAGCTGAAGAATATTTAATAAACAAAAGTATATATTTTTTTAAGAGAATCTATAAAAGTTTCATATCCAAGGGAATAACAAAAAAATATCAATCATGTTTGTTATATCTATAGCATCTATAATTTTAGTTCCGTTAATATTTTTATTAAGGTGTAGACTTCATCGTATTCCGTTAATCCAATTTGATAAAGGTTAAAATTAATAACTTGTTGACCTATATTAAAATAATTGTTTATGTTAATCTAAAGTTTTGGGTTGACAAATACAATAATCGTTATAATATGAATTGTTGTTCATGATAGTTATATAATATGATATTATATTATATAACAGAAAAGAAGATGGTTATTAATAGCCATCTCTTTTTTTACGTAAAAACAGTGTGGATGAATTTACCACACTGTTTTTATTGGATATATATTTCCCGACAGCCCCTTGATTTTAATTTTCACTATAAACCAATTTATATTCCTTACCCTCAACAATAAATATTTTTTCAACTTCATCATCTACTAAATCATTTATATTCTTATCATATTTAAACTTTGCACCTATTCCACAGTTAGAACTAAGTTTACGTGGTACAGGCATCAATTCACATTTTATATTTGATGATTTTAGCTTTCGGTTAAATTTAATTGCTCCAGAATGAGTAAAAAATATTGCTACATATTCACTCATATTATTTCCTCGCTACAATCAATGTATCTTCTTCTTCATTTTTAAATTCTAGATTGTATCCTAAATTCTTTAAGAATCTAGTAATATTATTTTTTGCAGTGTTGTTATCAACTAAAATATCTATTCCTTCAGGATGTTTTTCAATTGCATTTTTAGTCATTAGTACAGGTTGTGGGCAAGACATTCCCCTTACATCAATTTTTTCCACTATATTCAGCTCCCTTCAAACTAGTTATTACTTGATTTACCTAATTTTTTTTGTTTTACAAGCATTTCAGAGTTTACAACAGAAATGATAAGAACTAGTACAAAGCATATAATTACAGCTATTTGACCATTAGGAGTAGCACCTTTTGGGCTAGAAGCTAATCCAAAGTTATGACATATAGCTGCTCCAACTAAACTTCCCATAACTGTTACTGCGGAATCCGCATTTCCTTCTCCAGCTAATATAAGTTGTCTTAATGGACAACCACCAAGAAGTACAGAACCCCATCCTACTAAAACCATTCCCAAGAAGTTCCATAGTCCATTAGTGTGAGCTACAGGTTGATCTGCAAAACTAGGATTGAAATATCCAAATATTAAATTTCCTATGAAAGCAAATACAAGAATTGATATGAACCCTGCCAAAAGATAATTGTCTTTAAACATAATCATATCCCTTGTACCACCAACCATACAAAGTCTAGTCTTTTGTGCTAATATACCAACGATTAATCCTGCAACTAATGCAATCCATATAGGAGCATGCATTGAACCAGGACCTTCTTCACTGAATATTAACATGCTAAATCCAGATAATAGTAAAACAAATAATCCAACATTTACAATTGGGAAAAGGTATCCCTCAAAATTAGGTAAATTATAACTTCTTCTTAGGTTAAATCCTTTATTTAGGAAGAAAACACCAATGTAAATACCTACTACAAATCCTACTATTCCTAGTATTGCATTTAGGTCTCCACCAGCAAGTCTTAATACCATTCTTAGTGGGCAACCTAAAAACATTAAGGCACCTATCATTACTGCAATGCCTAGTATAAATCTAGTAAATGGTGAAGAACCACCTTTTGATTGGAATTCTTTGTTCTTCATAGAAATAATAAATGCACCCAATACAAGTCCTACTATTTCAGGACGAATGTATTGAACTATTGGTGCTCTGTGTAATCCTATTCCACCTGCAATATCCCTAATGAAACAGGCGATACAGAAGCCCATATTTACTGGATTTCCAAACTTGACTAGTAGTACAGATATTAGACCAACTATGGCTCCAGCAATAATTATTTTTTTCTTTTCATTCATGAAAAACCCTCCTTAAAATTAAGTAATAATATCTCTTTATCTAAATCTTAACAATTAAATATGAAAATGTATAATAGAACTTATCTATACAATAAACCTTTAGTATAAATATTTTAAATAGTTGTTGTTTAATTCTATAAATAAAGATATCCTTTTGTTAGAATATCTTTAAAGTGGAAGAATATAAGGTGGTGTTTACAATATGAAGGAACTATATTTAGATAATGGTGCAACTTCTTTTCCTAAAGCACCTAAAGTTGCGGAGAGTATGTCAAATTATTTATTAAATATTGGGTGTAATGTAAACAGGGGAGCTTACAAAAGTTCTTTTGAAGCAGAAAATATTGTTTTTGAAACTAGAGAATTAATATGTGAACTTTTCAACTTTGATAAACCTGAAAATGTAATATTTACTAAAAATATCACAGAAAGCCTTAATGTATTGATAAAAGGATTAATAAAAGTAGGGGATCATGTAATAGTATCATCAATGGAGCATAATGCAGTTATGAGGCCACTAACAAGTGTCGTTAATAGTGGTAGTGAATACTCTAGGGTTTCATGTAATAAATATGGAGAGTTAAACCCAAAAGACATAATAAAACACATAAAACCTAATACAAAGGCTGTAGTCATGACTCAAGCATCAAATGTATGTGGTACTATATTGGATTTAAAAGAAGTAGGAGATATATGCAAAGAAAATGGAATATATTTCATTATTGATACTGCTCAAACAGCAGGATTTTTAGACATTGACTATAAAGAATTAAATGCAGATGCTATAGCATTTACAGGACATAAAGGACTTTTAGGGCCTCAAGGTATGGGAGGATTCATCATAAGTGACGATATGGCTTCAAAGATGGATACTTTTATAGAAGGTGGTACAGGTAGTTTGTCAGAAAAGGAAATACAGCCTGAATATATGCCTGACAAATTTGAAGCTGGAACACTTAATATTCCAGGCATATATGGTTTAAATGCTAGTATAAAGTATATATTGAATGAAAAGGTTAGTTCTATAAGAGAAAAAGAGCTATATTTATCAGAAAGATTTTTAGAAGGTCTTTTGAATATATCTAAATTGAATATAATAGGGAAAAGCAATATTATAGATAGAACAGCTGTAATTTCAGTAGATTTTCCTGATATGGATAATGCAGAAGTATCTTATAACTTATATAATGATTTTGGCATAATGACTAGATGTGGTCTTCACTGTGCACCTTCTGCACATCAAACTTTAGGAACATTTCCAAGGGGAACAGTTAGATTTAGTTTCAGCCATTTCAATACATCAAAAGATGTAGATTATGCATTAAATGCAATAAACAAGATAATAAAAGAATAATACCCAAAAAACTGCTTATTAAATATGTTATTTATAAGCAGTTTTTTTAGGATGTTTTAATTGGCATTTGACAATAATGAAGAAAAAGAGTAATATAAAATTGGCAAATATAAATATTAAAATTAATAGATAAATGTGCATTTTTCTTAAAACAAATACATGTAAGATTAGGAGGAATAAAAATGAAGGTAGGTATTTCTACTTCAGGAAAAAACAATGATAGTTTATTAGATAAGAGATTTGGTAGATGTGAATATTTTCAAATTCATGATACTAATACTGGAGAAATTAAAGTTTTAGAAAATGAGGGGAAAAAGGCTAGTGGTGGGGCAGGTATTGCTGCATCAAATCAACTAATTGATGAAAAGATAGATGTTATAATAACAGGAAATTTAGGACCAAATGCTTTTGAACTTATTGAAATAGAAGGAATTAAAGCATATAAGTGTGAAGATATTGCTGTAAGTAAAGTCCTTGAAAAATATAACAAAGGTGAACTTCAAGGAATAACTATGTCTGGTCCTGCACATCATGGGGGTAGCAAATAGATTGGAGTGAGCAAATAGTGAATATTGCAATACTTAGTGGAAAAGGTGGAACTGGTAAGACTACAGTTTCTACTAATCTTGCACTGGCATTGAATTTTAATTATATAGATTGTGATGTTGAGGAACCAAATGGTTTCCTGTTTTTAAAGCCTGAAATAGAAAAAACAGAAAGGGTCATGGTGGAATATCCAGTCATATATGATAAAGAATGTATTGCTTGTGGAGAATGTGTAAAGGCATGTCAATTTAATGCACTTGCAAAGGTAAGGGATAAAATTTTTCTTTTTGAAAAACTTTGCCATGGTTGTGGAGCATGTGAAATTGTATGTAAATATGGTGCTGTAACCTATGATAAAAGAGAAGTAGGGAAGATTGAAAGTGGAAAAGTAAGAGATATAAATTGTAGTAGAGGAATATTAAATATAGGTGAACCTATGGCAGTACCAGTTATTAAACAACTTCTTAAAGATTTAAAAGGTGAAAATAATTTAATCGATTGTCCACCAGGAACTTCTTGCAATGTAGTTAATACTTTGAGATATGTGAATGCAGCAATATTGGTTACAGAACCTTCTGAGTTCGGACTTCATGATTTAAAAATTGCTGTAGGAGTTGTAAATATGTTTGATATTCCATTTGGTATAATTATAAACAAAGATGATGGAAAGGATAATATAATAAGACAATATAGTAGAAAAGAAAATATCGAAATAATTGGAAGCATACCATATAGAAGAGATATAGCACAAGCTTATTCAAAGGGCGAAATTCTATATGACAATACAAAATTCAAACCTATATTTGAAAAATTAGCTAATAGGTCAAAGGAGGTGCTGAAATGGAATTAGTAGTGTTAAGTGGAAAAGGCGGAACTGGGAAAACTACAATTTCTACAGCACTATCTGAACTTGCGAGAAATGTTATGAGGGTAGATTGTGATGTTGAAGCATCAAATTTTTATATGTATTATAAAGGAAGAGATTTAGAAAAAGAAGATTTTTATGGCGGGAAAATAGCTATATTGGATAAAGAAAAATGTATACAATGTGGTAAATGTGAAGAAGTTTGCAGATTTGATGCTATTAATAATTTTGAAATAGACTCTTTTGCCTGTGAGGGCTGTGGTGCATGTACTTTAGTTTGCAATCAGGGTGCTATAGCATTAGAAGATGAAAAAGTAGCAGATACATTTATAACAGAAACAGACCAAGGGATTATTGCAAGAGCAGAGATGGGAATAGGAAGTGATGCATCAGGACTTCTTATATCATTTCTCCGTAAAAAAGCAAAGCAATTTAATGAAGATGAAAAACTAACTATAATAGATGGCTCTCCAGGAATAGGGTGTCCTGTTATAGCTTCTGTAACTGGAAGTTATGCAGTATTGATTGTAACGGAACCAACTAAATCAGGTCTTGAAGATTTAAAGAGAGTTGTTACATTATGTGAACATTTTGAAGTTTTTACTATGGTTTGCATAAACAAATATGATATAAATAAAGAAGTAGCCAATGAAATAGAAGATTTTGTAAATACTAGTGGGTTAGAATTAGTAGGCAAAATTCCATATGATGATATGGTTATGAAATCCATAAATGAATTAAAACCAATAACTTTTTATAAGGATAGTATAGCAGAAAAGGCTATTGAACATATGTGGGAGAATATTAAAAAACTTATATAAATGTTATTATAATGGAAGGAATGGAATAAACTAAAATGGCTAGACCAATAAGATTTAGAAAAGTAGAATTTTTTCCAAAGAATACGTATTTTGTTCCATGTGGGAAGTCTAAATGTGAAATACAAGAAATGAAGTTAAAGGTAGAAGAACTAGAAGCTATGAGGCTTAAGGATATTGAGGAATTAACTCAAGAAGAGTGTGCAGAAAAAATGCAAGTATCAAGGCAAACTTTTCAAAACATCATAAATAGTGCAAGGAAAAAAGTAGCTATTGCTTTAACTGAAGGAAATGCTATAAGGATATGTGGTGGAAATTATAAGATGAAATTTTGTAGTTTCAAATGTATTGATTGTGGCAACATATATGAAATAAACTATGAGCAAGACAAATATATTTGTCCAACTTGTGGTTCAGAGAATGTTATTTGTAGCAAAAAACCTGAGTTTTGTAAAAAGTGGTGTAAAAGAGGAAGACATAAAAAGGATATCTAACCGATATCTTTTTTTATATAATAGGAAAGTTTTTATTTTATTGTATTTATATATTGACATATAGAATAATGTTATCTATAATGATAATCATTATCAATAAGATCATAAAGGAGAATATGGTTATTTGTAATATAAATAATTTAAACAAAACATATGAAGGAAAAAAGTGTTAGGTTGTATAAACTTTAAAGAGGTTAATTATTACCCTTATGTGAGGTGTTTATTTTGATAGTACTTGATGATTATCAAAAAGAAAACTATTATTTAATGAAAAATTTAATAGAGGATAATGGATATAAATTAACTTATCAAAGAAGACAAATTTTATTGGTGTTTATTATTAATAGTCAAAAACATTTAAGTGTAGAAGAGGTAAATAACATATTAAAGGATGAAGGGATTGGAATTTCAACTGTATATAGAACCACAAGTTTATTTTCTGAGTTGGGAATATTAAAAGAATTTAAGGTTGATGATACTAACTACTATGAGTTAAAGATGTTTGCAAAAAAGCCCTTGCATATACATTTGAAATGTAAAAATAGTGGTGAAATAAAAGATGTTTTAGATCAAGAAATTATTTTGCAATTTTTAAAAATCAATAGCATTATTGAGAAAAAATATAATGTTGAAATAAAAGATGCAGATATTATGTTTCATGTATTATCAAATGATTGTCTTGATATAAAATAATATGTTATACTAGATAAGAAATATAATACATTGCGAGGGATATTATGAAAAAAACATCGATACTATTGGTTATACTATTATTAATCTGTTCATTAAATGTTTATGCAGAATCAGTTGAAGATTCAAATATGACAATGGAAACAGCTATTGTATTAGAGGCTAGTGATATGATAGAAACTGAAGAATATGATGGACAATATCAAAATGTAAAATTAAAAATAACTAGTGGTAAATATAAAAATGAAATTGTTGATACGGAAAATCAATTATCATCAAATTTTGCTTTCAATATTATAGTAAAAGAAGGAGATAAAGTTGTTGTTTCAATTGAAGAAATTGAAGATGGTCCTATAAATGTATTTATTACTGATTATATGCGTCAGCATTACATATTCTACTTAACTATAATATTTATATTGTTAATCCTATTAATAGGAAGGAAAAAGGGTTTAAAATCTGTAATTACTTTAACAATTACCGTACTTGCTATATTAAAGATTCTATTACCAATGATGTTAAAAGGTGCAAATCCAATTCCTATTACAATTATCATTTCTATTGCTATCACAGTTTTAACTATATTTGTTGTAGGTGGAATTAATAGCAAGAGTGTTTCAGCTATATTAGGGACAAGTGCAGGAGTTTTAATTGCAGGGCTTATAGCTTATTTTGTCGGTAGCAAGATAAAACTTACCGGACTTAGTAGTGATGAAGCTATGATGTTAGCATATATACCACAGGAAGTTAGCTTTGATTTTAGAAGTTTACTGTTTTCTGGTATTATATTAGGGTCATTGGGAGCTGTAATGGATGTTGGAATGTCAATTTCCTCTGCTATAGAGGAAATCTATAATGCAAATCCCAATATAACAAGGAAAGATTTGTTTGCTTCAGGTATGAATGTGGGAAAAGATATTATGGGAACTATGACAAATACATTGATTTTAGCCTACACTGGAAGTACAATCCCAATGTTGCTTTTGTTTATGGCGTATGAAACTTCAATGGTAAAAATAATAAATCTCGATATTATTGCTACAGAAGTTATTAGATCTTTAGCTGGTAGTATTGGATTAGTACTTACTATTCCATTAACAGCATTTATTGCAAGTGTTTTGATTAATAAAAACAAAACTATAGATATAGATTAAATTACTAATACCAAGGCCGTAGACATAGTAGAGGAAATTTATTATGACAATTGAGGAGATGAATATGATAACTATTGATGTACCTGGATATAAAACTTTAAATATTCACAATGTAGTATTTGATTTTAATGGAACAATAGCAAAAGACGGTATATTAGTTGATGGAGTAATGGAACTTATAAAAGATTTAGCTGATAAAGGTGTTAAAGTGTATGTTCTTACTGCTGATACAAATGGTTCTGTAGAAAGTGAGTGCAGTGGACTTCCTGTATATATTGAAAAATTTGATAAGGGAAATGCTATATTAGAAAAAAGAAAAGTCGTTAAAAGACTTGGAAGTGATAAAACTGCTTCTTTTGGTAATGGAAGAAATGATTCGGAGATGTTTAAAAGTAGTGCATTATCTATTGGGGTTATAGGCAGTGAAGGATGTTTTTCAAAAACCCTTTCAGAATCAGATATAGTTGTTACTAATATAATAGATGGAATTAATTTATTATTAAAATCAAATAGATTAAAAGCAACACTTAGAAATTAATAATTCAAAAGCTTGTATTTCAAAAATACAAGCTTTTTTCTATCTTAATTGAATATTACATTAATATGAAGGAATAATAAAACTAGGAAATGATATAAGAATTGGAGCGAATGCAATGAAACAATATTTAACAAATAGACAAATTACTTTGTTATTGTTTGCAGTTATGGTAGGATACGGAATTGTAAATTTACCTAAGAATATAGTGGAATCATCAGGAACAGGAGGATGGATAACTTTAATAATAAATACATTGTTCTTCATGTTTATGGCATATGTTATAACATATATACAGTTTAACAATGAAAATAAAATTTTATACGAATACACTAGAGAATTATATGGAAAGTATATATCAACAATAATAACTACATTATATATACTATATTTTATGCTTATTGCATCTTTAATTTTAAGAATGTATTCAGAAGTCCTTAAACTAATTTTTTTAAATAACACTCCAATCTGGGCGACACTTTTAGTATTTTATTTTGTAGCCATGTTTGCAGTATCAAAGAAACTTCATGCTATAGGAAGACTTGCAGAAATCTATAGTTTATTTGTGATTGCTGGCTATTTATTTATTATATGTATAATGTTTACTAAAGCTAAGTTAATAAATATACAACCTTTTTTTGAGAGTTCGCAAGTAAGTAAATATTTAAAATCTACATTGAATCTAATATTTCCATATTTAGGAATGGAGGTTATCTTTTTCATACCATTAAATAAAAATAATAACAGGAATATTTCTAAGAATGTAATTTTTACTATATTATGCATAGGGGTATTGTATATTATCATTTTTGAATCTGTGCTATCTATTGGAGGTATAGAAAACATAACAAATCAAAAGGCTATAATTTTTGAAACCTTAAGAGGATTGGACGTCTATAAGCTTGAAGCTTTAAGAAGATTAGATGGCTTATACCTAATATTTTCAACTATGAATTTATTTACTTCCAGTTGTGTTTTTTTATATGGAACAACAACTTTGATAAATGAAATATTACCAAAAATTAAGACCAAATGTATACTGTTAGTAGTAACAATAGTAGAATACATTATTTCTCTTTTACCTAGATCGGTAATGGAAACAGAAAGTGCAATAAAAAAGACATCTAAATTAGGTATGATATGTGGAATTGTAATACCAATAATAATGTTTATAACTATGAAGGTGAAAAAGAATGAAAAAGTATAGATTGTTTTTTATTATATTAATTATTTCTTTAATTCTAACAGGTTGTTGGGATTATAATGATATAAATAAAAGAAACATAACTCTATCTGTTGGAGTAGATAATGCTCATAATGGTAAGGGAGTTGAGTTTTCAGGAGAAAATGCAAGATTAGGTCCTAGTAAAGGACATGATGGAGGGCAAATAGGTTCAGCTTCTATTTCATCTTCATTTACATTTGTTTCGAATGGTAAAGATTTTGAAGAAGCAAGAGCAAATTACAATAAGAACATACCATTAAATGACTTCTCTGGCGCAACTCGTGCAGTAGTTTTTAGTAAGGAATATGCTAAAAATCCAGGAATAGATTCATATATAAATAGAGTTATAAATCTATTTGGCTACAGAAGTGCACTATTAATTGCTGTATCTGATATTCCAACAAATGAATTGTTTAATGCTAAAATCAAAAATGATATTTCTATAGGTCATGCTGTAGAAGATACACTAAGACATTTAAGTGAGGAGGGAGATCTTGTATATAAGACTATCTATGAAGCAAATTCAGATATACTGCTTGAAGATGTAGGATATTTAATTCCTTATATAGGGATTAGAGATTCTAGTATTTCAGTTTTAGGATATGCAGTGATGTCGAATGATTCTAGGTTAATTGATATTATTAAATTAAATGAGATGAGTACTGCTAATCTTCTTCTTTCTAAAAATGCTGTTCAAAGAAAATCATATAAATGCCCAGCACATCCAATGCAAGATATTTCAGTAAAAACATCACTGAAAAGGAGAAAAATAAAAACTTCTATTGTAAATGATTCTATTAATATAAACATTGACCTAAATTTGAAATCAGAAATTCAATATCCATATCATTACCTATCACATAATAAAAATGATATTGAACCATTAGAGAAATCTATTGAAGATAAGATACAAGAAGATGTATTAAATATAATCAAAAAATCTCAAGAAGAATTTAAGATTGATTGTTTCGACTTTGCTAGATATTTTAGAGTTCAGAATCCAGAAGTATATAAAAAGATTTCCTGGAAAGAAGAGTATCCCAATATTAAGTTCACTGTAAAAGTAAAAACGAAACTAGTTAATACAAATTTATTGGAGATATACCAAGAATGAGAGATGAAAAATCATGAAGAATAATTTTATAAAAAAAATGAATGAGTTAAATAAAAAGAATATTGGGGTGTATGTAAGGAAACTTTTAGCTTTGGATAAAGAGGTATACTTATTATACATTCCTTTGATTGTAGATAGGAAGAGTATTTCTGAAAATATTATTAAGCCAATACTCGAGTATCCAGAAAACAGTAGGTTAACTATGAAGAAATTAGCTGAAGCTGTAATTTTTGCTGACGAAGTTGAATTTGATAGTGATGAAGAAAAATTTGAAGGCTATCTTCTAGAAGGTAAAACGATAATATTATCGCCTAATGAAGGTGATTACTTAGTAGTCGATGTGCTTAAAAGGGAAAAGAGAAATGTTGAATCTCCTGAAGTAGAAACAGGTATAAAATCTCCTCGGGATGCTTTTACTGAAAGTATTGAAACGAATCTTTCTCTTATTAGATATAGAATAAAGGATCCAGCATTACGGATAGAAAGTATGTCAATTGGTAGACGAACGAAAACTAAAGTAGCTGTAGTATATATAAAAGATATAGTAAATACTGATTATCTCAATCAGATAAAAGACCAACTTAATAGAATAGAGATTGATGGGATTTTAGAGTCTGGGTATATAGAAAAGTATTTATCCGATAAAAAGAAGATTTTTCCTCAGATTGGTACTTCAGAGAGATCAGATTCAGTAGCAGGAAAATTATTAGATGGTAAAGTAGCTATTATAGTAGATGGAAGTAATTTTGCATTAATTGCTCCTAGAACCTTTTTAGAGTTTTTAGATTCTGGAGATGACCACTACGGAAACACTTATATATCTGTTTTTGTATCAATACTAAGGTTTATAGCTTTACTACTAACGCTTACATTATCAGCATTATATGTAACTGTTGTTGCATATCATCCTGATATCTTACCATCCCAATATATATTATCTTTGGCAAATTCACGTGTAGCTGTACCAGTAAACGCTGTATTAGAAGCATTACTTATGGAGTTTGTGGTGGAATTGTTGCGAGAATCAAATACTAGGCTTCCTAGACAAATAGGTCCTTCTATAGGAATTGTTGGAACTATAGTTATAGGGCAGGCGGCGGTTTCTGCTGGACTTGTAAGTCCGCTAATGGTAATAATAGTGTCTCTTTCTTCAATGGCATCTTTTGCACTTCCTGATTATTCTTTGGTTAATATTACGAGATTACTTAAATTTTTTATGATATTATGTGCAGGAGTATTTGGGTTATTTGGGTTTATAATGGGTTATACTTTTTTAGTTGTTGTACTGGTTTCTACATATAGTGTTGGAATACCATATACAGCACCCTTAGCCCCATTTAGTTTAAAAGATATTAAGGATTTTTTACTAGCTGATATAGTTACAAACAAAGATAGACCCAGTTATATCGATGCAAAAGATAAGACTAAAAGGTAATTATACTCCATATAATTATGATATAATAAATGTAAGTATAAATATAAAAAATGCGTCTTTATATTCATAGAATAAATAATCAAAAGAGGGTATAATTTATATATTGAATATAATTAAATGGGGAGTTGAATATGAGAAAATATAATTTAGATAACATTGTAGGGAAAGTAGATGAAATGCCTGTTTTACCAAATAGAATAAATAGGATTATGCAAATTACTCAAAATCCAGATTCCACTATTGATGATTTAGAAATGGAAATACTCAAAGATCAAAGTTTGACTAGTAAAGTGTTAAAGCTTGCTAATTCTACACATTATGGATATCCTAGAAAGATAAGTACAGTATCTAGAGCAACTATATTGTTAGGATTTAAGACTATTGAAAGTATAGTACTGGCTTCTACTGTAAGTAAATATCTTTTAGGAGAGTTAGAAGGCTATGCTCTAGAAAAACATGATCTTTGGAATCAATCTCAAACTTGTGCTATTATTTCGAGATATATTGCAAAGTATAAGGGGTTTGAGCAACCAGAGCAAGCATATATAGCAGGGCTTATTAGAGATATTGGCAAGACCATACTAAATCACTATGTAAAGAGTGAGTATGATCAGATAATAAAAATGGTCGAATCAGAAGGATGTTCTTTTTTGGAGGCAGAAAGAATAGTATTAGGCTTTGATCATGGGCAGGTTGGTGGAAAAGTTGCGGAGAAATGGAATTTTCCTAGTGAACTAGTTGAAGCAATAGAATATCATCATACACCAGAAAAGTCTAAAGAAAATCCTAAATTAGTATCTATAGTACATGTTGCAGATGCTATAACTATGATGATGGGTGTGGGACTTGGAGTTGATGGAATGGCTTATGGTTTTTCACAATTAGCATTAGATATATTAGAAATAGATGAGAGTGAAATTCAGTATATAATATCTGAAGTTTCTGATTTGATATTAGATGAAGATAGTTTTAATATTGTATAGGGTGATAAGGTAGGTGAAATTTTTGAAGAAAAAAGTAGTTCTTGGAATGAGTGGTGGAGTAGACAGTTCTGTAGCAGCATACATTTTAAAAGAGTCTGGTTATGATGTGATTGGAGTAACAATGAGGGTTATTGATTGTTCTACTACATCGGTTAATGATGCTAAACTAGTAGCAGATAAATTAGATATACCTTTTCATGTTTTAGATTTCAAAGAATTATTTGAAAGAAAAGTAATAGATTATTTTGTTAACGAGTATTTAAGTGGAAGAACTCCTAATCCTTGTGTTAAATGTAATAAGTTTATAAAATTCGATGAATTTTTAAAAAAAGCTAAGGATATGGGGGCAGAGTATATAGCTACAGGTCACTATGCCGAAATAGAAAGAGATAATGCCACAGGAAGATATCTTTTAAAAAGGTCTTTAGATGAAAAAAAAGATCAAACTTATGCATTGTATAATATGACTCAATATCAATTAGAACATACTCTTATGCCTCTTGGTAGATATACAAAAGAAGAAATAAGAAATCTAGCAGAAAGAATAGGTTTAGAAGTTCACAATAAACCAGATAGTCAAGAGATATGCTTTATTCCTGATAATGACCATGGAAGGTTTATCAAGGAAAGAGTACCTCATAAAGTGAAACCAGGATATTTTGTTGATGAACAAGGAAATGTTCTTGGCAAGCATAAAGGAATTATCAATTATACTATAGGACAAAGAAAAGGATTAGGTATTGCATTAGGTAAAAAAGTGTTTGTCAAAGATATTGTCTCTGAGAATAACATGGTAGTATTAGCAGACGAAAAAGAAATTTTTAATAAAGCTCTTTATGCTGAAGAACTTAATTTTATTCCATTTGAGAAAATTCCAAGAGAAATGAAAGTTACTGCTAAAATCAGATATGGAACAAGAGAGTCTGAAGCAATAGTTAGAAATTTTGGAGATGGAATAATAGTAGAATTTAGAGAGCCCCAGAGAGCTATAACAAAAGGACAATCAGTAGTTTTATATGATGGTGAGCTTGTTATTGGTGGAGGTATAATAAAAAAGATTGTTTAATAATATTAGTTTTTAATATCAAAGTGAAAAGCGAATGATTTTTCACCTTGATATTAAACAATATTTAATATTTGTTTAATATAGAATTACAAAAAATTAATAAATTCTCTTTTAATCGCTTTTTAATACATAAATATGCAAGGTAAGTATTATTAATATAAAAATAATAGTTACTGATATAACTATACATTTAGAGTAATAGCATAGAGTTGAAAGTATCAGTATTTAGTTTAAAAAGACTTATTATAGTAGATGTTTTCTAAACAAAAGATTCTATCTTACTATACTTAATAATATACTTTAAAAGAAGCGTTTATTGAATATATAGAAAATTCATTTTTGCAAGAAATTATAGAAAATACTATATATTATTAAATTCGAAATCTTTGCATATTGAAAAGAGTTTGTGATTTTCAAATGTTTGGAATTATCTATACAATTCAAATTATTAAATCATTTGACATGTAATATATAATATTAAAAAAGGATTGTATTATTATGTGTAGAATAAGAATTATTAATGTATAATATGTTTAATTTCAAATCAGATCACAATACTTAAATCTATAAATATATGTATAAAGAAATTTGAATAAATATTCATAATATAAATTTGTCAATAATGTGTCATACCATAGTTGTCCATTGACATTTATGAACAATGGATGGTATAATACAATAAATTTACAAGTTTCAAAAAAGTATAAAAACAAAAAAAGGGGGAGTGTTTTAAAATGAAAAGAAAGTTAGCATTAATACTTTCGCTTGTACTAGTTTTATCATTAGTATTATCAGGATGTGGTGGTAAAGATGATCCAAAGCCAGTAGATACTGATAGCGAAGCTAAAGATGAGAAAGTAGAAGACTCAGTTGCTAATCCAGCTAAGACTAGAGATGGAGCAGATACTCTTATAGTTGGTATGCATGAAGTAAAAGGTGATTTCATACCTGTATACTACAGTACAACATATGATGGATATGTTGTAGATGCAGTATATGATGGACTTCTTAGCAATGATGAAGAAGGAAATCCAATTGCTCATGTGGCAAAAGAATGGGAATTATCAGAAGACAAAAAGACTTATACTTTCCATTTAAGAGACGATGTTAAGTTTAGTGATGGAGAACCACTAACAGCAAAAGACATTGAATTTACTTACATGGTTCTATGTGATCCAAATTATGACGGAAGATATACTGATCAAGTTAGTCAAATCATAGGACGTGAAGAGTATAGCAAGGGAAAAGCTGACCACATTGAAGGAATCAAAGTAATTGATGACTATACTATTTCTTTTACATTTAGTGAAGCACTAGCAACACATATTTGGGACTGTAGTTTTGCAATAATGCCTAAACATGCTTTCCCAGATTATAAAAGAGGGGACATCGAAGCTATAAAGGCACAAATGCAAAAGCCAATTGGTTCAGGTCCATTTGTACTTGAAAAATTTGAAGCAAAACAATATGTAGAATTTAAGGCTAACCCAGATTATTTCTTAGGAGCACCAAAGGTTGATAAAATGATTTTCAAGTTTACTACAGCTGAAACTCAAATGTCTGAAGTTGAAAAAGGAACAATTGACGTTCAACTTTCAGTTCCACCAAAATCAGAAAACAAAGAAATTATAGATGGTACTGGATTTGTAAATATAACAGAATATCCTCAAAATGGTTATGGATACATGGGATGGAACTTAAGAGATCCAAGACTTGCTGACAAGAGAGTACGTCAAGCATTGACCTATGGATTTAATAGACAACAATTTGTTACTGTATACTATCAAGGATATGCAAAAGTATGTAATGTACCTATTTCTCAAGTATCATGGGCATATACAGATGAAATAAACGACTATGCATACGATCCAGATAAAGCTATAGCTCTTCTTGAAGA
>Ga0129309_1000185_pt1 | contig 56723 bp, 50 predicted proteins | sample L1105metagenome_FD_94439 | JGI IMG/M metagenome (GOLD analysis project Ga0129309, IMG submission 94439) | Ring-tailed lemur group fecal microbial communities from Wisconsin, USA - L1105 metagenome | ecosystem: Host-associated > Mammals > Digestive system > Large intestine > Fecal | place: USA...
GAAAATCGGAAAATCCCTGTGCTGAACCGCCATTATTTCTCCGTCGTCCGTCACCGCCGTTGCCTCCAGACAGTCGGGAACGGTATCAGGGTCGGCGGCAAGCGAATGATACCTCGCTACGGGAGCGACCTCCGGTATGCCCCTGAAAATCGGACAATCTGTACGGAATTTTACCTGCGACTGCTTTCCGTGCATAAGCTGTTTCGCATAGGTCACGCGCGCGCCGTAAGCCGCGCATATTGCCTGATGTCCAAGACAAACGCCAAGCGTCGGTATTTTCCGCGACAGCGTTTTTGCTATTTCGATTATAATCCCTGCGTCCTCCGGTCTGCCGGGTCCGGGCGAAATAATTATCCTGTCCGGGGAGAGCTTTTCAATTTCCGCAGCAGTCATTTCATCATTGCGTATCACCCTGATGTTCGGGTCGATCTCGCCCACGAGCTGAAAAAGATTATAGGAAAAACTGTCGTAGTTATCAATCAGAAGTATCACAGTTCACCCTCCTCTGCCATTTTCAGTGCATTCACAACCGCCGCCGCTTTGTTTATGCACTCCTGAAATTCCTTTTCCGGATCGGAATCGGCAACGATACCCGCACCGCTTCGTACAAACACTTTCCCGTTCTTCTTATACGCTATTCTGATTGCGATACAGGTGTCGAGATTTCCCGTAAAATCAATGTATCCTATTGCGCCGCCGTAAATTCCGCGCTTGTTGTTTTCAAGCTCCGCGATAAGTCGGCAGGCTCTTATTTTCGGCGCTCCCGAAAGCGTTCCCGCAGGAAGAACCGCGCTAACCGCGTCAAGAGCGTCGCAGTCGCCGCGTATCTCTCCGCGCACCGTCGAGCCGATATGCATCACATGAGAATAGCGCTCAATGCAGCGCAGCTTTTCGACCTTAACAGACCCGAAGCGGCTTATTTTTCCAAGGTCGTTGCGCCCAAGATCGACAAGCATATTGTGCTCGGCAAGCTCCTTTTCATCCGCAAGAAGCTCCGCTTCAAGAGCCTTGTCCTCGGCTTCCGTCCTGCCCCTGGGGCGTGTTCCTGCCAAAGGAAACGTGTGAAGCGTTCCGTTTTCAAGCTTTACAAGCGTTTCCGGAGAAGCTCCCGCAATTTCAACGTCAAGTCCCGAAAAATAGAACATATACGGCGAGGGGTTGAGCGTTCTAAGGACGCGGTATGTGTTCAGCAAACTGCCCTCAAACGGGGCTGAAAGCCTGTTTGAAAGAACTATCTGGAAAATATCGCCCTCGCGGATATGGTATTTTGCTTTTTCAACCATCGCACAGTACGCAGCCTTGTCAAACAGCGGCGTAACCTCGCCCGTCAGCTTCCCGCCGCATTCCTGCTTCGGCGTCCCTCGCTTCAGCAGCGCTGCCAGATTTTCAAGCTCCATGACCGCCTTGTTATATCCCGTTTCGGGGTCGTTCAGCGACATATTCGCAATGAGAATGATTTTCTGACGGAAATTATCGAATGCGACGACTTTGTCAAAAAGCATAAGATCGATGTCCTTGAAATTGTCGGTGTCCTCTGTCTTTATATCGACCGACGGTTCGCTGTATTTCAGAAAATCGTAGGAAAAATATCCGACCAGCCCGCCGGTAAACGATGGAAGATAGTCGAATTTCGGACTTCTGTATTCCGAAAGGATACGCCGTATCTGCTCCGACGGGTCAGATGTTTTTAGCCGCACATCTCCGATTTTCATGTCATTTCCCGTGCAGGTTATCTCAAGCTTCGGATCGAATCCCAGAAACGTGTACCGTCCCCACTTTTCCTTTTCCGCGACCGATTCGAGCAGATAGCAGTGTGCGGAAACACTTTTAAGCCGCCTAAGCGCCTCAATCGGTGTACATATATCCGATAGGATTTCACAGCTTACAGGAAGAATATCATATTTCCCGCTTTCGGCTGTTTTCTTTACTGTTTCAAAATCGGGCAAATAATTCACAAAAACACCTCCGTTGAAAAAAGCTCCTCCGTTTCTGTCGGAGGAGCTTTCGCATGCACAAACAAAAACGCCCCTGACAGAACATACCTTTTGTTCTGTCAAGGACGAATAAATACATTATCCGCGGTGCCACCTTGATTCACAGCCATGACAGCCGTGCGCTTAACAGGATACCTTCATATCCCCGGCAACTTACGTATGCCCACACGTCGCAGAATACTCAGCCTACGCCTTTGACTGCGCCCTCAGCGGTCCATTTGCTAATCTGGGGTTCGCCCGGCTCTCACCTGCCCGGACTCTCTGTGGAATCATAATTAACTTTATCTCCGCCTCAACGGTTTTGATATATTATATGCATATTATAGCACTGACGCTTTAACTTGTCAATAGTTTTTTCAAAATTTTTTAAATTTATTCAAATCCGGCTGCAAACAAAGGAAGCACTTGGGCGCACCGCACAATTTGGTTTCTTATTCACGAACTTATATTGAGGCATCTAATCTTCTGCTCTCAAAAAACGTTTTCAATCCAGATATTCCTCTGGCAAAACACTTGCAAAAGGGATTTTACATAAAAACAGACACCAATTATGATACCTAGTGTATCAAAACTGGTGTCCAGTTATGGTGCGGAGGATGGGACTTGAACCCACACGAGCTATTCACTCACTACCACCTCAAAGTAGCGCGTCTGCCATTCCGCCACCCCCGCAAGTTTCCTCGCATCTGACGACTATTGAATTATATCAGATTTTTTTCAGTTTGTCAATACCCTATTTGAAAATTTTTGAATTTTTTTGTATTTTTTTAAAAAAAGCTGCCGCATTACGCATACGACAGCTTTTTTACCGTTATATCTCAGCCGCAAGCTCATCCATGCGGTCGATAAGCTCTCCGAACAGCTTCAGCGCGTCGTTCACAACTCCCGGGTCGGTCATGTCAACACCCGCGCCCTTCAGCAAGTCAACAGGAGTCGCCGAGCTTCCGCCTTTAAGGAAACCGAGATAGTCCGAAGCTTCCTTTTCGCCGCCGTTAAGCACACGCTGCGAAAGCGCTATAGCCGCAGAAAATCCTGTAGCGTACTGGTAAACATAATAATTGTAGTAAAAATGCGGGATACGCGCCCATTCGTACTTTATCTCCGGATCTGGAACGATATCCTCGCCGAAATACAGCAGATTCAGGTCGCCGTAAAGGTCGCAGAGGAAATCCGAGGTTATCGCCTCTCCATGCGCCTGCGCCTCGTTTATTTTCAGTTCAAATTCCGCGAACATAGTCTGCCTGTAAAGCGTTGTGCGGAACTGCTCCAGAAAATAATTTATAAGATATGCTTCCTCACGCTTGCTGTCAGTTGTTTTCAGCAGGTGCTGCATAAGCAGTGATTCATTGAAGGTTGAAGCGACCTCCGCAACGAAAATTTCATAATCGGAATACGCAATGGGCTGGTGCTTATTCGAGAAATATGAGTGCATGGCGTGTCCCATCTCATGTGCAACCGTGAAAGCCGACTGCAAATCGTCGGTGTGGTTAAGCAGCACGTACGGGTGAACAGAAGCGCCCGCGGAATACGCGCCGCTGCACTTGCCCTCATTTTCGTAAACGTCAACCCAGCCGCTCTCAAAGCCCTCCGACATTATCCTTACATATTCATCGCCAAGAGGCTTCACTGCATCAAGCGTGAGCTTTTTCGCCTGCTCGTAGGTTATTTTCATATCAACGCTGCTAACCATAGGTGCGTAGAGATCGTAATAGTGCAGTTCATCAACTCCGAGCAGCTTTTTGCGCAGCTTCACATAACGGTACATTTTATCCATGTTCGAATGGACCGCGTCGATAAGGCTGTGATAAACGCTCTGCGGAACTTCCGTGCTGTCGAGCGCCGCTTCAAGCGTATTTTCATAGCGGCGCGCGTTTGCGTTGAACGCAAGCGTTTTAAGGTGTCCCGAAAGGATAGCCGTGTATGTGTTTTCATAGCTTTTGTACGTGTTGTACAGATTCGTAAAAGCGGATCTGCGCAGTTCCCTGTCCCCGCTCTGCATGAGAGGGATATAGCTTCCGTGGGTTATCTGATGCGCTTTTCCCTCGGAATCAACCGCGTCGGGGAACTTCATATCCGCATTGTCCAGCATCGAAAAAACCGTGCTCGGCGTATTCGACATTTCGCCCGTCATTGCGATAATGCGCTCCTCGGCAGGCGAAAGGATATGATTTCGGCGCTTTAAAATCCGGCTTAATGACAGTTCATACAGCTTCAGCCCCGGCTGTTCGCGCATGAACCGCTCCATTTTTTCATCTGAAATCGTGAGTATCTCAGGAACCGCAAACGCCGCTGCGCTGTTTATCGCGGTCAGGAGAGCTTCCGTGCGCTCGCAGTAGCCTGAATACAGACTTACGCGCGTGTCCTCGTCGCTCTTTCGATTTGCGTAGTGGAGCAGGTCGCGCACCTTTTCGGTTATTTCATCATCAAGGCGCAGATACGCAAGAAGTTCTTCGGCGCTCTCTGCGATTTTCCCTCGGAATGCTTCAATCTTTTCGGGATATGCCCCTGCTTCGGAAAGCGCTTCTTCAAACGCCTTGTCTGACGGATAAACATCCTCAAGGCGCCATTTGAACTCGCTGCTTATTTCGCTTCTCTGCGGTATTTTCTTTTCAGCCATGATAAAATTCCTTTCTTATGTGGTCAGAGTTTCCCAGCATTATCGAATATAGTTGAACATTACCTTTTCTTCAGGTTCAGGCAGCGGCAAAGTGCTCTGTTCGCGCAGCTTCAGCAGATAAGCCATGTTATGACCTATGCCGCGTGCAATCCGCATACCCTCGAGGTCCTGTTCAGCCTCTCCGGGAAGCCGTCCGTGCGCGCCGGGCCAGTAGGTCGTGGGAGTAATAAGCATTTCCGCAATAGTAAAATAATTGTAAATAGTCTGGTATGAATGCGTTACGCCGCTTCTGCGCAGGGCAACTATCGCCGCACACGGCTTAAAGCGCATTTTCGCGCTGTTTCCGTAGAAAAATCGGTCGAGAAAGCACTTCATCGTTCCGTTTATATCCGCGTAATAAACGGGAGAACCAACGATTATGCCGTCCGCTGCGGCTGTCTTTTCGGCGATTTCGTTGAAGCCGTCGTTGATAACGCATTTTCCGAGCTTCGCGCATGCTCCGCAGGCACGGCAGCCCGTAAGCGTCAGCGATCCGACATTGATTATCTCGGTTTCAACACCCTCGGCGTTAAGAACGCCGCAGGCTTCTTTAAGCGCGCGGTAGGTATTTCCCTCTTTGCGCGGACTTCCGTTCAGTGCTATAACTTTCATGGTGTTCTGTCCTTTCTGTCTTTTCATATATAGTATGCGCAGTCGCGGCGGAATATTGCTTACTCCGCCTCGGTCTGTGCGGATTCTTCCTGTTCGGGCGCGGTAAGGCGCAGGGTTTCATAATCCGTTGTGTACTGATAGCGATTCAGCCATTCGTCGCATTCAGTACTCTTGATATTATCTGATTCAACATCATGCAGATATGAGCGCATACTGCTTCTTACAGCGGAAACGTCATCATCGGAAAGCTCTGCGTCGCCCGCATACTTAATGAAATGAATTCCGAAGTCACTTACTATGGCGTCGGAAACTCCGCCTATCTCATCAATCCCGAACACTCCGTCAACAAATTCCGAAACGAAATACTGTGAACCGGGAACAACCGGATAAGGTGTGTTTACGGTATCCTCATTGTAGGTTTCCTGAAGCTCCTCAAAACTGTTCCCGCTTTTGAGCAGCTTTTCAATATCCGCCGCCTTCTGCTGAATTTCCGTGTTATTTTCATACGCTTCTCCCCGCAGACGGTCAGCCTCCTCGGTATTTCCGAGCGCCCTTTCCTGATTTATTGCGCTACGCGTATCCTCATCGAAAAGAAGAAGTATCTGTGAAGCAAGACGGGTTCCCTCAGGAATGTATACGCTTGTATATGCGGAGTTGGACTCGTACGAAACAGGGCTTTCCGCATATGCAGCCTTAGCAAGTCCAACATACTCCTCGAACATCTCGTCTACCTGTTCATCTGTTATGTTAATATTTTCGGTTATTTTTTCAAGGAGCTTATTCTGGACAAAATCGTTTCTTTCCCATGTGTAGAAAATTTCCGTCGAAAGTCCGCACTTGCCGAGTGTGCTTTCCAGAAGCTCGCGTTCAAGCGCTTCAAGCTCCGCCTGAGTCGCACCGTCGCCAAGCTGTTCCGAAGCCTTTGAATTATACTGCGTACACATATTCTCTATGGTAGTCTCGGCGTTTTCCGCAATAGTCGAGTTCTCCTCTTCGGTTAATGACGATACGCCGACTCCCAGTTCTTCTGCAATGCTCAGAAAAATCTTCTCGAACTCAAGGTAAGTTATTATGCTGCTGCGAAGTTCTTCGCAAACAGATTTTTGTTCATCCGCAAAATCGTCGGAGATGCCGTTTGAAATAAGATAATAGCGGTATTCCCTGTAAAATTCGCCGAACGTTATGTTAAATTCGTCGTGTCCGGCGACAGACGCGATAACCTTGTTCTTATCAATGTCCTTCCATATATCAAATTCGACCTCGGAGCCGTCCGAGGGAGTCTGCTCAGAAACTTCGGGCAGGCTTCCCGACGCAGCTTCTGAGGTGCTTGCGCCATTTTTCGTATCACAGCCTGAAAAGCTCATAATAATTGTGGTAACAGCAAGCAAAAATGCGGTTTTTTTCTTCATTTTAAAAATTCCTTTCTGCTGAAGGGCGGTCAATCCGCCCGATTAAATTCATTATATCACGCTTGTATGAAAAAATCAAATCAAAAATTAAAAATTTATGTGTTATTTCACTCCGTGCGCAACATAAAGACAACTTTTTTTGTATTTATTAAAAAAAGCAGTAGCATTTTTTTAAAAAGTATGCTATAATAAACACACGCCGTTAGCCGAATTGAAAATTCGGACGGCTGAGTGTTTATTGAAACATATCCCGATTTACTCCGTAAACCGCGGCTTCGCCGCCTGCAGCGCTTCACGCTGCGGATATGTTATAATAACACACGCCGTAAGCCGAATTGAAAATCCGGACGGCTGAGTGTTTATTGAAACATATCCCGGTTTACTCCGTAAATCGCGGCTTCGCCGTATGCAGCGCTTCACGCTGCGGATATGTTATAATAACACACGCCGTTAGCCGAATTGAAAATCCGGACGGCTGAGTGTTTATTGAAACATATCCCGATTTACCCTGTAAATCGCGGCTGCGCCGCCTGCAGGGCTGCGCCCTGCGGATATGTTATAATTTATTTTATTACACTCTGTGTTCTATTCTTTTTTGGTGAAAGGATGATAAAAATGAAGAATATAAAGAAGTTTGCCGCAGTTTTTCTAGGCGCGGCGCTTATTGTCTGCTCCGGCTGCAACGGCGAGGAGGCTGCGGAAAGCACGACTGAAACCGATGCTCCCGCGCAGACTGACGAAAGCGGAAATATCGTAACGGATGAAAACGGCGATCCCGTTCCCGCGGAACCTGAAGAAGAGAAGATCTGGAAGGTCGGGTTTCTCTATAACGGAATGGTTGAGAACGGTTCTACCGCAAAAATATTTGAAAGTGCAAGAGCGCAGATCGGACACACTCTCGCGCTTGAGACATGCTACATAGAAAATGTTCTGGTTTCCGATATTCCCGCGGCAGTCTATGAGCTTGAAGAAAACGGCTGCAACATTATAGTTTCATGCAGCCCTCGCTTTGCAAAATCAATAGAAAAAGAAGCGAAGGCCGCATCCGAAACATATTTCATAAATTTCGGCGGAACTGCCACCGCACATAATCTTTCCTCTTTCGGCGGCGAGCTTTATCAGACTGCGAATGTCTGCGGAATCGTAGGAGCGTTCAATACAAAGACAAATGTTCTCGGAGTCGTTGCCGACCCCGGCTGCTACAATGTTTACGGTGTAATCGACAGCTACGTTCTCGGCGCAAAGGAAATATGGGGAACCCAGACCGATGTTAGGCTGAACTGGGTATGGTCTGATAACACCGAAAGGATCGAAGCTGCAATAGACGATCTCATAACGCAGGGCAGCGACGTTATAATGTGCTATACCGAAAACGATTATGCGCCCGAATATGCGGCATCCAAGGGCGTGAAGGTTATTGCAAATTCGTGCGACCTTCCGGAGCTTATACCTGATAATTATCTTACGGGATTTTTCTTCAACGCTTCGACCTTTATAATAGATACTGTACGTTCCATTAAAGCCGAAACCTTTGTTTCAACCGTTCATACAGGCGGAATTGCGGCAGGAACGGCTCGGTTTTTACAGGTTTCCCAAAACTGCGAGGACGGAACCGAAACTATCGCAGCGAAGCTTTACGACTACATAAAAAGCGGACAGGCTCACGTCTTTACAGGCGAAATAAAAAACCGCGATAATAAAGTAATGGTCAAGAAAGGACAGCAGATGCAGTTTTCTGAAGGAATAAGTGAAATAGACTGGCTGGTTCAAGGCATTTCCTCAGTCGGAGATTTCACAACTGTAACCTATGAGCCTAAGCCCTGCGACCTGACGATCAAGGAGTAAAAATGAAACGGATCGACGGACTTACAATGATTGGCGCAGAGCCGAAACCCGCAATCGTTGTTTTTTCGGCGGACGGTATCTGCGGTGCGCTTTGCCAGGCGGCGTTCGAGTCGTTTCTCCCGCGCGAGGTGCCGCATAAGGTCGTATTCACCGAACAAAATGCGCAAAGCATATCGCTTTTCCCGAAGGCGTTCTATACGCCTGAGCTTTTGCTTATTGAAAACAGCTGGGAGGACGAGCTTCCGTCCGAGAGCTTTCTCGCGCTGCTTATGCGGCAGCCACTTTTTGCCGATGTTCCGTACATTATTCTTAAGTACATCAAAGAGGCGGAAATCCCCGAAGGGATACCCGCACCGGTATGCTCTGTGGATATACGCCGCGACGGAAAACGGCTCATCAAAGCGGTCGTCAAGGCGCTTGGACTGGCAAAGCCTAAACCGCCCGGCAGAAAACGCCGTGCTTCATTATAAATATCCATATCCCAGGTTTACTCAGCAAATAGGGATATATTAAATACTCAGCCGCCCGAATTTTCAATTTGGCTTATGCCATGCATTTATCATAACCCCCTTGCTGCAAATACCAGTGCAAGGGGTGCTTTTTTGCTTTCCTTCCGTTCCTCATATCGCTACAGACAGTTAAGATAACGACTTTCATTCCATGACGAGTAGGCGCGGCGCCCGATTTTACTGTGTCAAATCGGGCAGGCTTGCTTCACCGCTGCATTTTTGGGAGCAAAATGACATGCACACTGATATGACAGCAAAAATCCGTCTGCGGAATTGTCCGCAGGCGGATAATCGTAACGTATTTATACGCCGAGCGTCTGTCTAATAATACCTAAACAGCATTATCAGCGCCAGTGCAAAATCAAACCCTACCGTAACGATAAGATACGGAATACGCATTTTACGCGTTTTTATCAGGATAACACTGCTTATTCCGATCCATATGCAGGAAACGGCAAGTGAAGCAAGAATAAGAACCATCGGAAGGAGAATCGGAAAACTGTACACGACAAATTCCTGCAGAATATACATCACAGCCCCGACAACCAACGGCAGAACCAGCAGCGGAAGCACCGCAAATCCCCAATTCTTGCGCTTTGCACGAAAACAGCTGAAGCTGAGAACACCTATAATAATTGCAATAACCAGACATTCACCCGACATAGGCTGTTCCTTTCTTCGATTACGGAATGTATTTTTGAATTACTTCCCTTGCTTTTTCATTGTCGCTCGTAATGAGATAGTAGACGTATTTTCCGCTGACAACTGCGCTTACTCCGTCAAATTTGTACATTTCATCGGGAGTATACGAACTGAACGTGTCGTACTGCCGTTCAATATGCTTTGAAACAGCGTCGGCGCCGCTTTCCGCGTCGGCTTCCGCAGCAAATTCAAATACTCCTATTTCGTCGGGATATGCGCCCGAAGCGCAAAGATAGAACGAAGCGTCGGTAATTTTATCAACATCCATTCCTGTGAAATAATCCTGAATATCGTCCTTTGTCTTTTCAACCGCCGAATTTATCGGCACTTCTTTGAGTACCTCCGCGGTGATTTCCGAAACGGAAGCCGCTGTCTGAACGTCTTCCGCCGTGCTTGCCGCAGTAGTTGTCTGCGCAGGCTCGTTGCTGCAGGCAGAAGCGCTCATACAAGCCGCCGCTAAAATTGCAGCTAAAATTCTTTTTTTCATTTTTATCATCCTTTCATCAGCCCTGAATTGTCTTTTCAATAAAGCTGAGCATTTTTTTGTACGCAGTTCCGAGGAAATGCATACCGTCCGCCTCCGCATATTTGTCGGAGAAATAGCCGGTGCTGTCCTGAAGCTCGGAACACAGATCAAGATAAACAACGCCGATCTCATCCGCAAGATCCTTCAGCAGCTTATTATAACCGTTTACCATAACCATTGTTTCCTGCCCCTGCGAATCATGCTCCTTTGTTACGGGAGGAATCGAGAGCATGTAGATATAGCTGTCGGGAGACGCTTTCTGAAGTTCTTCGACAAGAACCTTCATCTGCTGAGACATATAGGTATTTCCCATGTATGCAAGACCGTTGGAGCCGAGCATAATATAAATGCGCTTTGGCTTGAGCCTCTCCGCTTTTGCAATAACAGTTTCATTGTCGATAGTATCGGTCAGTGCGGATTCGGGATTTAGCCCTACCTTTGCAAAAACCTGTTCCGCGCTGAAATATCCGTAGTTAAACAGACCTGTAGCAATCGAATCTCCGATAAACAGGTCGTTTGCGAAAAATTCTTCATCATATATATCGGCTTCTGTAGCAACTATTGTGTCATCAGCCGTTGTTTCCTCGGTTTCGTCAGTTATTTCAAAATCCGCAGTTGTTTCGGGAGCAGCTGTCGTTGTCGTAGTTTCGGGAACAAGAGTTGTTATAGCGGTCGTCGTAAGCTCAGCGGTCATCTGCGTCTCCTGACCGAGATTAGCAACGTTTGTCTGTTCGAGCTTCCCGCTCATATAAAGATATATAAGAACGCAGAGCGTTATAATAACGCCTACAATAAGAACATTAAGAACAACTATAGCTATTCCTATTCCGTCATGTTTTTTTCTTGCCATTTTATCGTGCCTTTCTTTGGGTAAATTTAAAATCCGTGTTTTATTATACTATAAATCGGCGGCAATATCAAGGGGTTTCGGCAAATTTTTCGATATATCTTTGTAATGTTACAATAGATGTGAGACTTGAACGAAAACAAAAAAGAAAAGTGATTGAAATCCTAAAAAATCTGTTAGAATAAAGTTGCTACACCAAATTCACAGAATAGAAAGTAAACAATCACTTTATGAAGAGTATAACACAAAACGCCAAAAACAGCAAGAGGTATTTGCCGCATGAAATAAGTACCAAGGTTCACGCTGTTGAAACATACCGAAAAAACGGGGACACAAGCTATATCTGCCGAAAATATCACATATCCAAAGCGTCTCTTCTTATGCGTTGGAACAGGCTTTATGACGGCACGCGTGAATCGCTCAAACCCAAATCACACATACCACACACGGCACACCCAAATGCGCATACCGAGCAAGAAATAAAATGGATAAAGGATTACCACCGCAGAAATCCAAACCTTTCAATATGCGAACTGTACGGCAAGCTGCGTGAGGAAAAAGCATATTCGCGTCACCCCGGCTCACTCTATCGTGTGTTCATCAGGCTCGCATTCCGCAAAAAGACGGAATCAACAAAAAAGAAAATCCGTCACCTCGGAAAATATGACACTCCTGCGGAACTCGGCGAGAAGTGGCAGCTCGAAGTTAAATATGTGCCGAACGCTTGTTATTCGGGAAACGCCGACAGGACATTGAGGTTTACTTTAATGGTGTCGGGCAGATTTCGCCTGACGCAGAAAAAAAGCCCGAAACAACCGAGTGAACGGTAATTTCGGACTTTGGCGGGATTTTATATCCCCAAGCTACCTTCGCATTTTCGGGAGCGTTTTTTATGCCATTTTTAAAGAAAAAATCACTAAAAAATAATTATTTTTTTACTTTTCAGCCAAAAAACAAACAATAATTTTAAAAAAACATTGCTGATTTCACATAAAAATCTACTTTTACTTCAATAAGTATTGATTTTTGTCAAATGATGCTGTATAATTAAATGTAAAGTTAAAGCTGTGTAAAAAAATTAAAAGGTGGTTTATATATGCAAAAACTCCTGAAAAGGTTTATAGACGGACACAACGGCAAGTCCGAACTGTATCGGCTTTTGTATAGCTGCTGCCTTATTCTGCATTCGCTTTTTGTAATAATTTTCTTTACACTCGATATTAAGTCGCTTGCCTTTTTCAATGTCGGAAGCGTGTCGATGTACCTTGTCGGTTTTCTTTTTGTAAACAGCACAAAAAGAAGCTCTGTCTGGCTTTTTCTCATGTTTTCCGAAATTGTTGCCCATGCATTTCTGTGCAACATAAAGCTTGGCTGGAGCTATGGATTTTCTTACTATGGTCTTTTGATAATTCCTTTGGTGTTCTACATCTCATATATTGACGAATCCGTACCGCACCCGATGGTATTTTCGACGCTTCTCGCATTTATGGACATCACAGTTATGCTGATATCCTATTTTATTGAGAAAAACAATTCAAGCGCAGTTTTTCCGCACGAGCTTGAACATTTCATGTCATGCCTTAATATGCTGTTTTCGGCGGTTTCACTTATAATTTTTTCTGTGCTTTATGTTTACAGCATACGCAATACAATGGCAGCGCTTAACCAGAAAAATGCGGAGCTTGACTTTCTTGCGAATTATGACGCGCTGACTATGCTTCGCAATCGTCACCATATTGCCGAGCAGTTCCACATCTATGAAAATGGAACAAAGCCCTACTGTGTAATCCTTGGCGATATTGACGACTTCAAGCGGATAAACGACACATACAGCCATGACTGCGGCGATAAGGTTCTCATAACGGTTGCGGATATTATCAACAAAGGCATCGGCGACCGCGGAACTGTATGTCGCTGGGGCGGCGAAGAAATTCTTATAATCGTTTTCGGCACCAGCGATGAGTGCCTAGAGCTTGTAGAAAATATCCGCCTTAAGATACAGAATACGAAGCTAAGCTTCAACCGGCGCGAGATACATGTTACAATGACATTCGGCTTTTCCGATTACGGCGAAGCAATGAACATAGAAAAGCTGGTTTCCGTTGCGGACTCCCGCCTTTATAAGGGCAAGCGCAACGGAAAAAATCAGGTAGTCTATCACCAGTATGACAGATAAAATAAGGGGCGGTTTTGCCGTCCTTTTTTCACGCATAAAAGCCGCGGACCCCGCCAAATCGGCGCACATCCGCGGCTTTTGGTATCTTTGCATTTTCCCGCACTCTGTACAACGCCGCAAATCGGAGAAAATGCTGCATCTAAAACAAGCGGCGCACAGCTATCGCTGCGCGCCGCGCACCAAACTCCGTCAGGTATTTTTGTCAACCTGATGAAACTGCTTAAGATTTCCCGTTTTGCTGCTGCGTTCCGCAAGAACTGCTTCAACATCGGACCATTCTAATCCGCGCTCAACGCACATAACCATAACGTGGTAAAGCAGGTCGGCTATCTCGTTTTTCAGTTCGTCGTTGTCCTTATTTTTTGCGGCAATGACCATCTCGGTGCATTCCTCGCCGCACTTTTTCAGAATTTTGTCAATGCCCTTCTCAAAAAGATAGCAGGTGTAGGATCCCTCCTGCTTTTCGGATTTACGCTCAACAACAGTATCGTAAAGCTCCTGTAATACGTTTTCCATGTCAAAAATCCTTTCCGTTAATTTTATTGAAAAAACAGGTTCTGTTGCCCGTGTGGCAGGCAGCTCCCGTCTGGATAACCTTGATAAGCAGCGTGTCATCGTCGCAGTCGCCGTACATTTCCGTTATTTTCTGCACATGACCCGATGTCGCACCCTTGTTCCAAAGTTCCCCGCGTGAACGGCTCCAGAACCATGTGTACCCCGTTTCAAGCGTTTTTTTCAGACTTTCGCGGTTCATGTAAGCAAGCATAAGTACCTCGCCGTTTTCCGCGTCCTGAATTATCGCGGGAATCAGGTCGCCTTTCTTAAAAAACTTCTCAATATCCATTTTCCCTCCGTTATCTGACTGCAACGCCGCAGCCTTTAAGGTAATCCTTGACTTCGCCGACAGTAAGCTCGCCGAAATGAAACATTGAAGCAGCGAGCGCCGCGCTTGATTTTGTTTTTTGGAACACTTCCGAAAAGTCGGAAATACTGCCGCAGCCGCCGCTCGCAATAACGGGGATTTTCACCCTGTCACAGACAAAGTTCAGCATTTCAATGTCGAACCCTGCCTTAGTCCCGTCGGCGTCCATTGAATTTAGGCATATCTCGCCCGCGCCTCTTTTTTCCAGCTCGCTGACCCAGCTGCCAAGCTCACGCCCGGTGTCGATACGACCGCCGTTGATGAAAACATGGTAAGCGCCGTCAACCCGCTTTGCGTCGATACCGACAACAACGCACTGGCTTCCGAAAATCTCCGCCGCGTCGCTTATCAGCTTAGGATTCTTTACCGCCTGTGAGTTCACGGAAACCTTGTCCGCCCCCGCGCGAAGCGTGTCCCGAAAATCGTCTATCGTAGCAATTCCGCCGCCCACGCAGAGCGGAACGAAAACCTGCGCCGCCGTTTCGCTTACAACGTTGAGCATAAGCCCACGCCCCTCGTGCGAAGCCGTAATGTCATAAAAAACCAGCTCATCCGCGCCCTGTCTGTTGTACTTTTTTGCAAGCTCAACCGGATCGCCAACATCCTTTATGCCCTTGAAATTTACTCCCTTTACAACCTTTCCGTTCCTTACGTCAAGGCACGGAATTATTCTTTTTGCAAGCATAAACGCTCCTTTCTGTATCAGCCGCCTACCGGACCGCCTTTTTCCACCGATTCGGCAATGCCGTTTTCATCGAAATGTATGTAATAATATATCCCCGAATTTGAGTCCATAACACCAAAAAATCCGTTATCCTCTCCGACATAATAACCGTAGCGATTCGGAAATTTGAAATCCGGTTCGCCGTAAGCCGCAATTATTTCACTGCGGGACTTGCCTATTGTATATAAATCCACATAAGGAAAGCAGGTCGGGAAAAGCACAGAATACGCGGCGACAAGCAAAACTTCAGCCGAAAGTATTACCGCACAGGTCACAGCAAGCCTTTTTCTTCTCTTTACAGCGCCTACAATTATCAGCGCAGCGGGTACAAGAAAAACGGCGGCGCAGAGCAGCAAAACGGCAATTATAACAAAATCAAGCATCATCTTCGCCTCTGAAATATCTGTACCCGAAAAAGCAAATCGGCATGAAGTAAAGGCACCATATTTCAAGAACTATAGTTCCTGCGGCTGTGTCGCCCGAAGCGCCGGTAAATACCGGGAACATCGGCACAAACAAACAGGACAGGAAGAAAACGCCGTGTATTTTCAGCAGCATTGCAAGCGGCTTGCCGCACTTTTTCGATTTATCAACGAGAAATCCGCCGAAAAACGTGGAAAGCGCCATAAACGCATAACCGAGCAGATCATAGTTGAAGAAAAGGCTTCCCGTACTGCCGTAATCAATGATTTTTCTCACATCTTCGCTCAGTTCTGGGTGAAGATTTATCGTCGTACATTCGGCAAAATAAGCGATAAGCACGAACACGGCATAAATCGCCGCGCAAACCAGACAGACATTGCCCGCCGCCTTTCTTTCGCCGCTCTTGTTCAGCGCCGCAAGTCCCGACATGAACAGGATAAATCCCAACGCAATAAAAATACTGGAAAAACAGCACGCAAACAAGCCATCAGCGAACAGCCCGTAAATCATACTGACCGCGAACGCGAGCGTTGCGATCCCCGTAATTCCTGCGCCGAGCTTTCCTATCATTTTATCAGTCATTTTCAGCCTCCTCGATAGCCTGTTCAAGGTCAAGCGTGCCGCTGTAAATCGACTTTCCGCATATCGTTCCGTAAAGTCCGAGCCTGCGGCAGGCGATTATATCGTCAATGGTGTGAACCCCGCCGCTCGCAATGATATTCGCGGAGCAGGCACGGTTTATCTCGTCGAGCTGCGCCGTATTCACGCCCGAAAGCGTTCCGTCCTTTGAAATATCGGTGAAAATAATGTACTTCACGCCGACATCGGACATTGCTTTCGCAAGGTCGGTGAAATAAACGTCCGAGCTTTCGAGCCAGCCCTCTGTCGCAACATACCCGCCGCGCGCGTCGATACCGACCGCTATTCTGTCGCCGTATTCCTTTACCGCGTCCTTTACAAGCGCGGGATTCTTGACCGCAGCAGAGCCGATAATCACGCGCGAAATCCCGTTTTTAAGGTACATTTCAACCGTATCAAGCGAACGTATCCCGCCGCCTACCTCGACCTTCAGCCCCGTACTCTTAGCGACGCTTATGAAAATCTCTTTGTTCTGCTGCGAAGCGTCCTTTGCGCCGTCGAGGTCTACCATATGTATCCACTTCGCGCCCGCTTCTTCAAACGAACGCGCCGTGTCCATATAATTTTCGGCGACTTTCTGAACCGTTCTGTAGTCACCCTTGAAAAGTCGGACGCAGTTCCCGTCCTTTATATCAATAGCAGGTAAAATTATCATGCATGTTCTCCCGATTATATTTTTGTGAAATTGCGGAGAATTTCAAGACCCGCTTCCCCGCTCTTTTCCGGATGGAACTGGCAGCCGTACACATTTCCGTTGAATACGACCGCGGGGACATTCCCACCGTAATCGGTATACGCCGCAACATAATCGCCGCCACAGTGCGCCGCGTAGGAATGAACAAAATAAACATACGGCTCGTCAAGCCCGTTCAGAAGCGGACATTCCGCGTTGTTTATCAGCTTGTTCCAGCCTATCTGCGGAACGAGCAGGTCGTCGGGCGTCATCAGCTCGACCGTTCCGGGGATAAATCCAAGTCCCTCGGTTTCGCCGAACTCATAGCTTTTCTCAAAAAGCATCTGCATTCCGAGGCAGATTCCCATAAGCGGCTTCTGTTTTACCTGCTCACGCAGCTCTTTTATAAGTCCGCTTTCCGCAAGCATCTTCATAGCGTCGGGAAATGCGCCGACTCCGGGAAGAATAAGGCGGTCAGCCTTTCGGAGCTGCGAAACCTCGCTTGTGACCGTGTTCGGTATGCCCAGATAATTAAGCGCGTTCTGCACGCTGAAAAGATTTCCCGCGCCGTAGTCGATAATTGCCGTCATCATAGGCCGCAATCCCCCTTGAAAATAATATCTTTGTTTATCCTGACGTGTTCCATGATATGTCCGATATTGCCCTCGCCCGCGTACTTGTTCATGTCAAAAAAATTTTCGTCAAGGCTGCTCCAAAGCAGCGGATTTTCCTCGCCGCTCACCGCGGTTTCGCTTTTAAGCTGTCCCGCGTACACCTCGACATAGCACGGGTCGAGCGGATAGCTGAAGTCCATAAGATGAACCAGCTCAATGTCACCCCGCGTTATCCCGCTCTCCTCAAAAAGCTCGCGGTACGCCGCCGAAAAGCCGTCCTCATTTGGTTCGATCTTCCCGCCGACCATGTTAAGAAGCCCCTTGTACGGGTCTTTGACGCGCCTGCAAAGCAGCGTTTTCCGCCCGTCAGCGCTGAATACAGCGATAAGGTTGTAGCCCTGCATTACAGCACGCCCTTTGAAGAAAGCACCGCGCCGCCCGTAGGCTTTACAGCCTGTTTAAGCGCGTGTGCAAGCGCCTTGAAAAGCGCTTCGGTTATGTGATGGTCGTTCTTTCCGTACTCCGCGCGCAGGTGGAGCGTTATACCCGCGTTGAACGCGAAAGCGCGCATGAACTCCTCGGTAAGACAAGAATCGTAATCTCCTATTTTTTCGTTTGTGAACTGCGCGTTGAACACGAGGAACGGACGTGCGCTTATGTCAAGCGCGCAGAAGCCGAGCGCCTCATCCATCGGGATAAAAGCCGAGCCGTAGCGCGCGATCCCGCCCTTGTCGCCGAGCGCCTGAGCAAACGTCTTTCCGAGACAAATTCCCACGTCCTCAACGCTGTGGTGTCCGTCAACATTAAGGTCGCCCTTACAGCTTAACGTAAGGTCGAACCCCCCGTGAACCGCAAACGCGGTCAGCATATGGTCAAAAAAGCCGATACCCGTGTCAATCTCGTGAATGCCCGTTCCGTCAATACCGAGCGTGATGCGAATATCCGTTTCCTTTGTTTTTCTCTCAATAACCGAAGTTCTCATATTTACTCCTTTACGCGCGGAAATCTGCCACAGCAGCCGTAACCGCGCGGTTTTCCTCAGACGTTCCGCAGGTTATTCTTAAATATCCGTTCATGCAGCGCACCGCAATCGAACGGCTGAGCAGATATTCATATATTTCCCTGCATTTTTCACATTTTATGTAAACAAAATTGGTTACAGGCTCGTAAATTTTCTCGAAATAAGGACAGTTCAGTTCCGAAAGCATGGTGTAAAGCTCACGAACCGAGCGCTTTATTTCAGCCATATTTTTTCTGAGCAGTTCACGGTCGGAAAGCACTTCCGCCGCAATAAGCTGCGTTACAGAATTGACATTATACGGCGATTTCGCGGCACGGAGCGCGTTTGTTTTCGCCTTGTCCGTAACCGCCAGCCCAAGGCGTATCCCCGCCATTGCAAGCGCTTTCGAGCAGGTGCGCAGTACGATAAGATTGTCGTATTTTTCAACGTCGCCGAGAAAACTCTCGCTCTCGTCCCAGAAATCCATGTACGCCTCGTCAAGTACGACAAGCGCGTTCACATTTTCAATAAACCGCTTCACGTCCGCCTTTTTCAGCCCGAGCGAGGTCGGGTTGCAGGGGTTTGAGAAGATTATGCAGCGCACGTTATTTTCGTTCGCGCAGGCGATAGCCTTGTCCACGTCAATGGTGAGGTCAGGCTCTTTTTCCATAAAAAGAACTTCAAGCTCGTATAGGTATGAATAGAAGCTGTACATTGAAAAATCGCGCGAAAAGCAAAGCACTTTTTCGCCTTTTTTCAGAAAACAGCCCGTAATAATGCTGATAAGCTCGTCGCTTCCGTTTCCCGCAGTCACCGTATCGGGTGAGATCCCGTAAAATCCCGCGAAAGCGTCGACCGCGCACTTCGCATAAGGGTCGGGATAGCGATTGAGCGCCGCTTTTCCCGCCGCGCGCGCGATAACCTCGGCGGGCGTCGCAAAAAAGCTCTCGTTCGCGTCAAGGCGTATTTTATATTCGCCTGAAATCGGCTCATAGGGAACAAGCTCCCTCAATTTTTCCGTAAGCTGATACATTACTTTCTTAAATCCTCAATTCTGACCTTTATTGAATTAGCGTGAGCAGTAAGCCGTTCACGCTCCGCAACGAGAATTACGTCGTCAGCGGCTTCGTTGAGCGCATCGGGCGTGTAGTAGATATAGCTCGACTTTTTGATGAAGCTGTCAACGGAAAGCGGCGAGAAGAAACGCGCCGTTCCGCTTGTCGGAAGAACGTGATTCGGACCCGCGTAGTAGTCGCCGAGCGGTTCAGGCGAATACTGTCCGAGGAACAATGAACCCACGTTGTCAAGCTTTCCTATATATTCTAGTGGGTTGCGCGCAACGACCTCAAGGTGCTCAGGCGCAAGGCTGTCCGCGAGCGCGCAAGCCTCCTCCATCGTCTTTACAACGATTATCTTGCCGTAATTTTCAAGCGAAGCGCGGATTATCTCCTCGCGCGACATAAGCTTTACCTGACGTTCAAGCTCGGCAGTCGTTTCCTCTGCGATTTTCTCACTGGTCGTGATGAGGATCGCGCTTGCCATTTTGTCATGCTCCGCCTGCGACATAAGGTCGGCGGCTAGATATTTCGGATTTGCGCTGTCATCGGCAACTATAAGAATTTCGCTCGGTCCCGCGATCATGTCAATGTCAACAATTCCGTAGAGCAGCTTTTTCGCCGTTGCAACAAAAATGTTTCCGGGACCGACTATCTTGGACACCTTCGGTATCTCTTCCGTTCCGTATGCAAGCGCCGCAACCGCCTGCGCGCCGCCGCACATGAATATCTTATCAACTCCGCATAGCGCAGCCGCAACAAGAATGTCCTTGTTCGGAGTTCCGTCCTTAAGCGGCGGGGTGACCATTATTATTTCGCCCACGCCTGCGATTTTAGCAGGAATCGCATTCATCAAAACTGACGACGGATAAGCCGCCGTGCCGCCGGGAACGTACAGACCGACCTTATCAAGCCCTCTCACGCGTCTGCCGAGAATAACTCCGCGCTCGTCGGTCATCATGTAACCATTCTGCTTCTGTTTTTCGTGGAATTTTGTGATATTTTCAACGCAGTTGAGCATCGCGTTCACAAAATCAGGGTCAGCCTCGGTAAGCGCGTCCTGAATCATCTCGTCGGGAACGCGGTAGCACTTCGTTTCCGCACAGTCGAACTTTGCGGTATAGGTTTTTACCGCCTTGTCGCCGTTCTGCTTTACATCCGCGATAATATTTTTTACAATTTTTTCAACGTCTTCATTTATTTCGCTGCTGCGGCGTTCAACTTCCTTTAAAAAAGCCCTTTCACTTCCGTCAGCATAAATCGTTTCAATCATTTTTCTTTCCTTTCGGCTTATTCAAGCGCTTTAATCATCTTTTCAGTCAGCTCGTCAATGCTTTCCTTTTTCAGCTTCATGCTTACCGTGTTCACGATAAGTCTGGCGGAGATCGGCGCAACATCCTCAAAAACCACAAGTCCGTTTTCCTTCAGTGTTGTTCCCGTTTCAACAATATCAACGATACCGTCGGCAATTCCGAGCAGCGGCGCAAGCTCTACCGATCCTTCGATCTTCACTATCTCAACGTCCATTTTCTTCCGCTCGAAAAACGCGCGGGTGACGGCAGGATATTTCGTAGCGACAGTCTTTACGCCATATCCGCCGTAAAATCCGTCGCCGCGGCGAACCGCAAGTGCAAATCGGCAGCTACCGAATCCGAGATCTGCAATCTCAAAGTATTTTCCGCCGTGTTCCATTATCGTGTCTTTTCCGACAACACCGAGGTCGCACGCACCATGCTCAACGTAAGTGATAACGTCCGCCGCTTTTGCGAGAACCACCTCGATATTCTGCCCCGGAACAGGAAGAATAAGCTTTCTGCCCTTTTCCCGCAGCTGTGTAACGTCAAATCCTATTTTCTCGAAAAGCCCTACTGTGTCCTTTTCAAGTCTGCCCTTTGTAAGTGCGATTCTGAGGGTTTTATTTTCGCTCATTTCACGCTTCCTTTCCGTCGGAGAGGTTCAGTATCGTCACATCCCCGCCCGACACAACGTCAAGCCGCGGTATTCCGCGTTCCTTAGCATAAGCTTTCGCTTCGTCAAGCGTTTTAAAATCCGCGTGATCTACCGTCAGACCATCGGAAATAAGCTCACGGCAATGCAGCATTCCATCAACAAGGCTGCCCTCTTCGGCAAAAACCACGACATCGGGGAGCTTAGTAAGCCGTCCGTGAGCATTATTCATGATAAGATGCGCTACAGCATTTACATTTACCGCAAAGCCCGTCGCGGGCATATCAACACCAAAATCGGAAATCAGCTTATCATAGCGACCTCCCGTCAGAACAGGCATTCCGTAACCCGCCGCGTAGCCCTTAAAAACAACGCCCGTGTAATAATCTTCGTTGCGGCTCACCATGCCCAGATCGACAGTCATCCGTTCTCCGGCGCCGAGAGCGCAGAGGTTATCGTAAAGCTCACGCAGTCTTTTTAAAACAAATTTCGTGTTCTCATCGGGGAGTATCTTTTCCGCTTCATCAAACACCTCTCTGCCGCCGAACAGCTTCGGAAGCTGCGCCAGAGCAGCTGCATATGGATTACCGCAATGTACGGAAAGACATTCAGAAAGCTCGCTGTAATTCTTGTTCTGCACTAGTGTGCGCACCTCGTCAAGCTGCTCCTCGTCCAGTCCCAGCTGCGAAGAAAGTATAGCAAAAAACGCGCTGTCGCCTATCTCAAAACGGTAATCCTCCGCCTCAAACGCAGCCATTACGTCAATCGCTACGGAAAGCGCCTCAAGGTCGGAGCGTCGAACATCTCCTCCGATTATCTCTATTCCGCTCTGAAAAAATTCGTCGTCGCGGCCGCTGTTTTTCGGATTTACGCGGTAAATCGTCTGGCTGTAAAACAGCTTCAGCGGAAAAACCTCCTCGCGCAGACGAGTTCCGACAAGACGTGCGATAGGCATTGTCGAGTCGGGACGCATTACCATTAGGCGGCCTTTGGCGTCGGTCAGTTTATACATATCTTCCTGAGAAAAATAGCGCGATTTTGAGCTGAAAACATCGTAAAATTCAAGTCCGGGCGTTACCGCTTCGGTATATCCTCGTCTGAGAAAAATTCCGCGCAGCTTTGCGTCTGCCTCTCTGAGCGCAACACACTCATCGAAAAGCAGATCGCGTGTTCCCTCAGGAGTAAGCAGGTCATATCTCTTCATTATTTCGTCCTCACTTTATTATACTAACGTGATATTACAATAGTATATTATCATACCATTGCGATAATGTCAAGCTTCTGCAGATATTTTGTAGCAACTCCCAAAAAAATTAAAGCAAAATAACATCTTTAGTGCAATTTATACTTTTTAAAACTTTCCATAAGCTTTGTTTACAGAAAGCTGACGCGCTTCTATGAAAAGGCAGCGCAGCCGTCAAAAAAACGCGCAGTACTAATTCCGCCTGTTTTTCGGCTTCAAATTATAGCCCCGTCGCAGATATCCCTTGCCACCATATTTAAGCTTAAGCAATAACAAGTTATCGCGCTGCGGCGGTTGCAATCGTCGCAGTCTGATTAAGCTGGTTTATCAGACTTTGCTCCGATTTTAAATTTCTTGTCTATAGTTTGAATGCGAATCAGTATTACATGTCGAAAAACGATATCTGTGCGGATTTGGGAAGATCGCCGAAAACTCCGATTTCCTCCAGCTTATCCATAGTCGAACCATTAATTCCGGACTGACTGCGCAGATCCTCAATGCTGATATAATCATGCCGCTGAATTACGTCGTACAGCGCATTTGCGGCATTTTCTCCGCAGCCCTCGACCGACAGAAACGGCAGCCGCAAATCTCCGTTTTCGATAACATACTTCGTCGCGTGCGACTTCTCAAAATGCACGGGCAGGAACTTTATCCCGCGGCAAAGCATCTCGTGAACCAGAAGGAACGCTTCATATGTGGACTTTTCCTTCTGCGTTGCTTCAGGATTTGCCTGAATTTGCTGCATTCTTGCCTTTACCGCGTCCTTGCCCTGAAGCGCGATGCGGATTTCGATATTTTCCGTGTGCTTCGTGAGAATTGCGGCGTAAAATTCGGACGGATGATAGATCTTGTACCAGCCAAGCTTTACCGCGCCCGTAACATAGGCGGCGGCGTGCGCCTTCGGGAACATATACTTGATTTTTTTACAGCTTTCGACATACCAATCGGGGACGTTGTTGTCCTTGAACGCCTGATATATCTCGTCGGTGAACAGCTTTTTTGCATTTCCCTTTCGGGTTATTTCCATTATTTTAAATGCAAGACTCGGTTCAAGCCCCTTGTGAAGCAGATAGACCATGATATTGTCACGCGTTCCGATAACCTCGCTGATCGTACAAGTTCCGTTAGCGATAAGCTCCTGCGCGTTGCCGAGCCATACGTCCGTACCGTGTGAAAGTCCCGAAATCTGGAGCAAATCAGAGAAGTTTTTCGGCTTGGATTCAAGCAGCATTCCGATAACGAAGTTCGTTCCAAATTCCGGCAGACCATATGTGCCGACCTTTATTCCTGTTTCCGCCTCGGTTATTCCTAGCGCTTCCGGCGACGTGAACAGGCTGTACACCTTTTCATCGGAGGTGGAAACATCTGCAATTTTTATTCCAGTCATGTCCTCAAGGTGCTTGTAAAGAGTCGGAACATCATGTCCCAGTTCATCAAGCTTTAATATTGTATCATGCAGCGCATGGAAGTCGAAGTGCGTTGTGATAATATCCTTCGTCGCATCGTCGGCGGGACGCTGAACAGCTGAAAAGTCGTAAATATCATAATCGTTCGGAACGACGACCATTCCGCCCGGATGCTGGGAGGTCGTGCGCTTTACACCCGTACAGCCCAGCGAAAGCCGCTTCAGCTCCGCATTATTCACGGAAAGTCCGCGATCCTGAAGATATTTGCGCACAAAGCCCTCGGCTGTCTTTTCCTGAACGGCGGAAATCGTACCCGCCTTGAAAACGTGGTCCGAGCCGAACAGATCCTCCGTATACTTATGTACCTTTGACTGAACTTCACCGGAGAAGTTAAGGTCAATATCGGGCGCTTTATCACCCTTGAACCCTAGGAATGTTTCAAAAGGAATGTCGTGTCCGTCGCGGATCATTTCTTCACCGCATTTAGGACACTTTTTCGGCGGAAGGTCAAAGCCTGAGCCAACCGACCCATCGTTTATGAACTCGTTCCAGCGGCATTTTTTGCAGCGGTAATGCGGCGGGAGAGGATTTACCTCGGAAATACCCGACATTATCGCAACAAACGATGAGCCTACGGATCCTCTCGAACCTACGAGATAGCCGTTCTTTTCGGAAAACGCAACCAGCTTCTGCGCAATCATGTAAAGCACCGAAAAGCCGTATTTTATAATAGACTGAAGCTCGCGTTCAAGCCGATTTTTTACAATATCGGGAATAACGCCCTCATAGCCGTACCAGTCCATCGCTCTGTCCCAGCAAAGCTGCTGAAGCTCCTCTTCTGCGCCGTCGAGGTGCGGCGTGAACGTTCCCTTCGGAATAGGACGTATACGTTCAATCATATCGGCGATTCTGTTTGTATTTTCAACCACTACCTCGTACGCCTTTTCAGCGCCGAGATAGGCGAATTCTTCAAGCATTTCGTCCGTTGTCCTCAGGTAGAGCGGCGGCTGATTTGACGCGTCCTGATAACCCTGACCCGCCTGTAATATCTCACGGAAAATACTGTCCTCCGCACGCATGAAATGTACGTCGCAGGTTGCCACAACGGGTATGCCAAGCTTGTCGCCAAGCTCCACGATACGGCGGTTTATAGCCTGAAGCTCAAGCTCCGACTTGACCGTTCCGTTGCGGAGCATGAACGCGTTATTGCCTATAGGCTGTATCTCAAGATAGTCGTAGAACTTCGCAATCTCCTCGATTTTTTCCTCGGATTTTCCCTCGACAATGGCGCGGTACAGTTCGCCCGCCTCGCAGGCGCTTCCGAGAATAAGTCCCTCGCGGTAATTCTTCAGCTCCGACATTGGTATGCGCGGCTTTTTATAATAATAACTGAGGTTCGACATACCGATAAGGCGGTAAAGATTTTTCAGACCCGTGTTGTTCTTGACGAGTATTATCTGGTGAAAACTCGGCATTTTCTTTACGTCCATTTTTCCCGCAGCGAGGTTAAGGTCGCCCAGCTTTTCGATCGTGCGCCCCTTACGGCTCTCTCCGACGAGGCTTATAAAAATGTTCGCAAGCATCTTCGCGTCGTCGATAGCGCGGTGATGATTGAAATTGCCCAGCTTGAAATGCGCCGCCATTGCGTCAAGCGTGTAACTTTTTTTGTTGGGGATTATCGCTCTGCAAAGCGCGAGGGTATCAATGCTGTCCGCCTTGTAGGGTATTCGGCAGCGGCTGCAGCCCGCGCGGACAAACGACATATCGAACTTCGCATTGTGTGCGACAAGCGGAGCGTTCCCGCAAAATTCAATAAAATGATGCAGCGCCTCATGCTCAAGCGGCGCGTCGGCAACCATGCTGTCGTCAATCCCTGTTATCTCGGTAATGTTGGCTGGAATAGGCTTTTCGGGGTTTACGAACGTCTGAAATTCGTCTACAATCTCAAGATTTTTCAGCTTTACGGCGCCTATCTCGGTGATGCGCTCCTCGCCCGCGTTAAGCCCCGTTGTTTCAAGATCAAAAATGATTATCTCGTCGTTTATCGGGCGCGAGGTGCAGCCTTCGATAAGCATGCTTTCGTCGTTTACGAAATACGCCTCCATGCCGTAGATGACCTTAAACTTCGTTTCCTTGTCGTTCTTCATTATCTTGTCCCACGCGCCCATAATTTCGGGGTACGCCTGAACATTTCCGTGGTCGGTTATTGCAACGGCGGGGTGTCCCCACTTATACGCCTGATTTATCAGGTCGGCGGGCGGGGTCACCGCGTCCATATCCGACATATTGCTGTGCATATGAAGCTCGACGCGCTTCACCTCCGCAGTGTCAGCCTTGGCGATGGTTTTTACGAGCATTGCGGATCTCGGCTCGATAAGCAGCGCTTTTTCAAAGTTGTCGTACTTCGCGCTGCCGTTTATAAGCACCGTCGCGCCTACCTTGAAGAACGAATAGCTCGCAAGCTTTTCCGTTTTTGTGAATACCTTTAGTATCTGTGATGAGGTGCGGTCGGTAACGCTTAGCATAATAATGGTGAACTTACCGTCCTTGATGGTTTTTTCGGTGCGGTCGAAAATTTCGCCCCATACGGTAACATTTTCCATATTGCCGTATACCTCCGCCATAGGTACGGGCGGGTCGTTTATCGCCTTGCCCATAACGAGGTCAGCCTCGTCGCGGAAGCTGCTGTGACTGAACATCAGCTTGACCGAAACAGGCGGCTCGTGTATCTGCGGGTCGCGCGAATAGGTCTTTTTCTGAGATTTGTCCTGCGGGACATAGCCGTTCTGAACGGGTGCGGCTGACGGTGCGGACGCAGGAGGCGGAACAGGCAGCGAGGCAAGCTCACGCGCCAGATTTTCGTTGTATTCCGCAAGGTCTATCTCGGTTTTTCCCGTAAAAACTACCTCTTTATCAACTCCAAAAAAACCTTTTGTATATTTTCTTATCTTCGCGGGAATACCGTCCTCGGTAAGGATCTGACCGCCGCCGCTTTTCAGCTCGATTTCAACGGTGCTGTCCCCGATAGTTATTTCCGAATCGTCAAAATACCCGTTTACATTTTCTCCTGAACGGCGCAGAAACGTGATAATATCCCAAACCGCGTCAACTCCGTATTCTGTCGAGGGATATTTAGGGTATATCTCGACTCCGCCCGCTTTTACCGCGCTGCGTATCTCCCCTGCCGCCGCCGAAAGAACATCATACGGAACACGCTTCGGCAGAGCGAGCTGTATAATAAGCGACCGTGACGTTTTTTTATGTAAAATCGAAAGCACCTCGCCGTCGGCAATCATGCTGTCGAACTCAATATTCTTTAACAGATCCTTTAATAAAGCTGCCAATTTTTTACCGCCTTTTCACTACTGTATTTTTTCGATTTCTTTCATAAGCTCCGCGACGATCTCGCTTTCGGGGACTTTCCGCAGTATTTCTCCTTTACGGAAAATAAGTCCTTCGCCCTTTCCTCCCGCGACTCCGAGGTCTGCTTCACGAGCCTCTCCCGGACCGTTCACCGCGCAGCCCATTACCGCAATTTTTATATTTTTTTCAACGCCGCGCGTCGCTTCCTCGACCCTGCCTGCAAGTCCTATCAGGTCTATCTGGGTTCTTCCGCAGGTCGGACATGAAACAATGTTCACCCCGCCGCTCATACCTATCGCTTTCAGAATATCACGTGCCGCATAGATCTCGCGTATCGGATCGGCAGTGAGCGAAACGCGTATCGTATCTCCTATCCCGTCGCAGAGCAGCGAGCCTATACCCACCGCCGATTTGATTATCCCCATGCGCTCTGTTCCCGCCTCGGTAACTCCTAGGTGAAGCGGATAATCACAATGTTCCGCAAGAAGCCGGTACGCCGCGATAGTCGTCTTTACGTCGGACGCCTTTACCGAAATGACAATATCGTTGAAGTCAAATTTTTCAAGCAGGCGGACGTGATACATTGCGCTTTCAGCAAACGCCTGCGGAACAGGCGCGCCGTATTTCGCCAGAACCTTTTTTTCGAGAGAACCCGAATTTATCCCTATTCTTATAGGAATATTCCTGCTTTTGCAGGCTTTTACTACCTCGGCTATACGGTCGTCGCTGCCGATATTTCCGGGATTTATCCTTATTTTATCCACTCCTGCGGCGGCAGCTTCAAGCGCAATTTTGTAATCAAAGTGAATATCCGCAACAAGCGGGATATTCACGCGTTCCTTTATCGCGGGAATGAGCCGCACGTCGCTGCAATGCGGAATTGCGGCGCGCACGATTTCGCAGCCTGCCTTTTCAAGCTCCTCCGCCTGTCTGACGCTGCCCTCAACGTCCTCGGCTGGGCGGTTAAGCATGGACTGTATATAAATTTTACCGTCGCCGAGCGTAAGCCCGCCGACTTTCACCTGCTTTTTCATCTGAATTATCCTCCCGAAGCGAGCCGAACAATGTCGTTGAACGTAACGATAAGCATAAGCACCATGAGTGCCGCAAAGCCGATAAAATGCACAAGACCCTCTTTTTCAGCAGGAATCGGCTTGCGCCGTATAGCCTCGATAAACAGGAAAAGAAACCGCGCGCCGTCAAGCGCGGGAATAGGCAGCAGATTGAATATGCCTATATTTATTGTGATGAACGCTACAAGCGTAAGGAACGCGTTCAGACTCATTGTGCGGTATGCCGTACTCATCGTCGTAACCACGCCGATAGGTCCCGAAAGGTCATTCACGCCGTAAGTTCCCGTAACCAGATCAATAAGCGTAAGCCATATCAGACGCCCCTCGGTAAGCGCAGTGCGAAAGCCCATTGAAAGCACGCTTCCGACTGTCTTTGCCTCAGGCATAACCGCAAAATCTATAACAATTCCCGCCGACTGAGTTTCCGTCTGCTTTGCAAGAGCAAACGGTACATCGTTCAACTCAATGCGCTCACCGTTACGCATTACCGTCATGTCAAAATACACGCGTTCGGTCTGTTCATCGGCTTTCGCCGCGGTGTTCTGGAAAAAATACGAAATATCCATCGTCGTCCAGACGGGCATTCCATTCATGCCGACAATTTCATCGCCGAGCATAAGCTTTTCGGATGAAACGCTGCTTTCGGCGAACTGCGAAACCTGCGTGGTCGCAATATCTCCTCCGACCGAAACGCTTATAACGCAGACGATAAGCCCAAGTATAAGGTTCATCACCGCGCCCGCGACAATAACTATCATCCGCTGCCACACAGGCTTGTTGCGGAATGAATTTGGGTCGTCGCTTTCAATATCCTCTCCGAGCTGAACCGCCCCGCCTATCGGCAGGAGCCTGAATGAATACAGGGTCTTTTTTCCGCGCACCTTAAACAGCCGCGGACCCATTCCTATCGAAAATTCGTCCACGGTCATGCCGAAAATACGCGCGGCAGTGAAATGCCCAAGCTCATGAATAAGAATAATTGCGAAAAAAACCAGAATCGTTATAACAATATCCATACTTTGCCTTTCTTATAATTGCCTCTTAAAATCATAGCGCTTCGGATGCAGATAGATGAGGCGCCAATGCGGTTTTTAGAGAAGCCCTTATATACGGCTTTTAACAAATTCCCGCGCCTGCGCCGCCGTCCGCGCAATAATATCAAGGTCGATATCTTTTGTTTTTGGGACATTTTCAAGAGCTTCTCCGACAAGCTCGCCTATCCTGTAAAACGGTATCCTGTCGTCCAGAAACGCCGCGACAGCCGCCTCGTTCGCGCAGTTGAGAATACACGGCGCGTTCCCGTCCTCGCCTATCGCCTTTTTCGCAAGCGCAAGGCAAACGAAAACCTCCTCGTCCGCTTTTCCGAAGGTAAGCGTTCCTGCGTCGGTAAGCGAAAGCCGCTTCGTTTCCGTCGGAAAGCGCTTCGGATAGGTCAGCGCAAACTGAATAGGTATTTTCATATCAGGAACGCCGAGCTGCGCTATGACTGCGCCGTCCTCATACTCGACCGCCGAATGAATTATGCTCTGACGATGAACAACGACCTCGACCTGTTCGGGTCGGACGTCGAAAAGCCGCACCGCCTCGATAAGCTCAAGCCCTTTGTTCATCAGCGTCGCGCTGTCTATGGTTATCTTCCTGCCCATGCTCCAGTTCGGATGCTTCAGCGCCTGCTCCTTTGTAACCTTACGAAGCTGCTGCGCCGAATAGCCGTAAAAAGGTCCGCCCGAAGCAGTCAGAAGAATCCTTTCAATTTTATTATCAGTATTGCCCATCAATGACTGAAAAATCGCAGAGTGTTCGCTGTCGATAGGCAGAACCGAAACTTTTTTTGCACTCGCTGCCGCTTTCACCAAGGCGCCGCCGACTACAAGCGTTTCCTTGTTCGCAAGCCCTATATCATTGCCCGCTTCTATAGCTGAAAGCGTGGGCTTAAGCCCCGCCATTCCAACAATGGCGTTTACCGTCATATCGCATTTGGTCGAAGCAAGCTCGCAAAGCCCCTCCTCGCCGCAAAGCACCTTTATATCAGTGTCCGAAAGGCGCTGCTTCAGGTCGGGATATGCCTCTTCCGAAACAATGCATACCGTCTCCGGAGAAAACTCCCTCGCCTGCCGCTCCAGAAGCGAAGCGTTGAAATAAGCGGAAAGACCCCTTACCGAAAAGCCGTGCATACGTGCGATTTCAAGGGTCTGAGTGCCGATCGAGCCTGTTGAACCTAAAACAACAATATCTTTCATAGAAACGAATAATGCCGAGCAAGCCCGGCATTTTACCTCCACATTATATAGCAGCAATGGGATAGAAAATCTGAAAAACGAGATAAACAAAGGGCGAAACGATAATAACGCTGTCAAATCTGTCCATTATCCCGCCATGTCCCGGAAGAATATTGCCGAAGTCCTTGACTCCGCACTGGCGTTTCAGAAGCGAGGCTGAAAGGTCGCCGATAAGTCCGAGCGGTGCGCTTAAAAGTCCCGTTACAAAAAGCACGGGAATATTTACGCTGAAGTGATGTGCGCCCGTAAAAAGCAGGTCCCATAATTCATAGCCGAAACCGAGAAGAACAGCGAATATCCCGGTGCATACGACGCCGCCTAAAAAGCCTTCCCACGTCTTTTTAGGACTTATTTCGGGACAAAGCTTATGCTTTCCGAGAAATGTTCCTACAAAATATGCGCCGCCGTCCGCAATCCATGTTACTACAAGAGTGTAAACGATGAAGAACACTCCATGCTCAGGATAACGGAACATGAAGAACGCAAGCGTCGATATTGCAAGCGGTATACATACCGTCACAAACGATATAAGCCCTATTTCTTCAAAACGCACTTCCTTGTGATTGATAAGCATTGCGCATAACATCGCCACAAGGAAAATAAACGACACGATAACTGCGCTTCCCCGAATCTCATCATAACAGAAAAGCAGCGGAAGAATAAACGCGAAAACCATCGAAGTAACGCTTACCGCCTTATGGGTCAGATATTTTCCCGCGCCGAGTATCTCGTAAACCGCAAGCACCGACAAAAGGGCGCATACGCCCGCCATCAGATGCGCGTTATTCAGGCAGAGTATAAATACACCGATCGGTATACCGATCGCGGCGGTAATAAGTCGTTTTACCATAGTTTTCGATTTCCTTCATGTCTAAATCCCGCCGTAGCGGCGGTTTCTTTTTGCGTATTCGGATAGTGCAGAATCGAGATCCTCTTCACCAAAATCCGGCCAAAGAACATCCATAAACACGTATTCCGCATACGCCGCCTGCCATATCAGAAAGTTCGACAGGCGCTGCTCGCCGCTCGGTCTTATTATAAGGTCAACCGGCGGAAGTCCGCTTGTATAAAGCCGCTGTTCGACCGTTTCCTCAGTTATTTCCTCAGGAGCAAGCCCTTCGGACACGATTTTGCGCACGGCGTGAACAATATCGTCACGTCCGCCGTAATTTATCGCAATACAGCATACGATGCCCTCGTGATCCTGCGACGCGCGGGCAACCTTTTCGATTTTTCGCTTCAGCTCATCTGAAAGCGGAGATGGATCGCCAAGAAAAACAAACCTTGCATTTTCATTGGTCATCTCCATTGCTTCGTCAAGATACTGGCTGAACAGCTTCATGATAGCATTCACTTCGGACGCGGGGCGCTTCCAGTTCTCGGTCGAGAACGCATAGAACGTCACGACCTTTATTCCGCGCTTTCTGCACGCTTCAACGCACTTTCTGAACGTTTTCGCGCCCTGAACGTGTCCTGCCGTGCGCGGAAGTCCGCGCTTTTTTGCCCAGCGCCCGTTTCCGTCCATGATAATGCCGACATGAACGGGAAGAATTTCTTTTTCCGCCATTATACGGTCATTATTTCCTTTTCCTTGTCCGCGCAGACAGCGTCGATCTTGTCGCAGAACTTATCTGTAAGGGTCTGAACCTTCTTTTCGCAGTCCTTAACGTCATCCTCGGTGATTTCGTTGTTCTTCTTCATCGCCTTAAACTTATCCATGGTATCGCGGCGGATATTGCGGATAGTGACCTTTGCCTCTTCTCCGTACTTCTTGATCTGCTTGCAGAGTTCCTTTCTGCGCTCCTCGGTAAGCTGAGGAAAAACAAGGCGCAGAGCCTTTCCGTCGTTTGTGGGTGTAATTCCGATGTCGCTTGCGATAATAGCCTTTTCAATAGCCTTGATCGAGCTTGCGTCCCACGGCTGGATAACAAGGATTCTCGCTTCTGCAACGGAAACCGCAGCCATAGCGTTGATCTGGGTCGGAACGCCGTAGTAATCAACCTGGATCTTGTCGAGAATAGCGGGGTTTGCTCTGCCCGCGCGGATAGTTGAAAATTCGTTGTTGAGCGCATTTATGCACTTGTCCATTTTTCCTTCGGTAAGTTTAAGTGTTTCCTTCATGGTGTTTCGTCCTTTCAAAAATCAGTTCTGATTGCTTACGAGTGTGCCTACCTTTTCGCCCATAACAGCGTCGTAAATGTTATCGGGACGGTGCAGGTCGAAAACGATAAGCGGAATATTGTTGTCAATGCACATTGCAGCCGCTGTTCCGTCGAGAACGCGCAGACCGTTTACCAGAATATCCTTGTGACGCAGCGTTTCGTACTTGACCGCGTCGTCAAATTTAAGCGGGTCCTTATCATACACTCCGTCAACCATTGTCGCCTTAAGCACGATTTCCGCGTTTATCTCCGCTGCGCGGAGTGCTGCCGCCGAGTCTGTCGAGAAGAACGGACTTCCCGTTCCGCAGCCGAATATAACGATTCTTCCTTTTTCAAAGTGACGGAGCGCTCTTTCGCGGATATACGGCTCGCAGATAGCGTTCATAGCGATAGCGGCCTGAACTCTTACCTCGCAGCCGAGATTCTTAAGCGCGTCGCCGACAGCAAGCGCATTCATCGTTGTCGCAAGCATACCGATATGGTCTGCGGTAACGCGGTCCATATTTTCGCTCGAACGGCCTCTCCAGAAGTTTCCGCCGCCGACAACGATACCTATCTGAACCCCCTCGTCATAGCAGCGCTTGACGCTTTTGCAGATACTGTTTATCGTCGGCAGGTCAAGTCCTGTCTTTTTCTCGCCCGCAAGCGCTTCGCCGCTGAGCTTGAGCAATATTCTTTTGTACTTCGGTTCCATACAGCTTCCTTTCCTGACGGCTTCCGCCGGAGTTTGTATCAGTTTTCAAGCACGCGGATCTTGCCCTGCGCGCTGATTTTCTTGTACTTTTCCGTAAATTCGGCTTCGTTCATCTCGCTTGTGATAAACGCGATTTCATCAGCGGGCGCATTTTCACGCGAAAGCCAGCGAACCTCGCCGAATACAGCCTTTGCCTCGTCCTTTGTGCAGTTAGCACGAACATAGAACCGCGACGAAAGCGATTCAAGCGGCAGAATGAAATCCTGCGCGCTGTCCTCCCAGAACATAGTGCGCGAAGAACTGTTTGCCTTTACCGCCTCGACAATATCGGAAACGACCGCGCTCGCGGTCGGGAGCTTACCCGCGCCCTTTCCGTAGAACACAACGTCGCCCGTTGCGTCGCCCTTTACGAGAATTGCGTTGAACACGTCGTTTACGCCCGCAAGCTGGCTTTCGCCGTCTATTACCGCAGGACAGGTTATAACGCTTACCCTTCCATCCTTTTCGCAGGCTTTTCCGATGAGCTTTATAACAGCGCCCATGCTCTCGCAGTATCTCACGTCCGCAAGAGTTATCTCGGTTATGCCTTCGGTGTGGATATGTTCGGGGTAGACATGTCTGCCGAACGCAAGTGAAGCAAGAATGCATATCTTGCGGCAGGTATCCATGCCCTCGACGTCCGCAGCGGGATTTCTCTCGGCATATCCGAGGTCCTGCGCGATTTTAAGCGCCTCGCCGAAGTCCATGCCTTCCTTTATCATCTTTGTAAGTATAAAATTCGTCGTTCCGTTGAGGATTCCCGTTATCTCGTCGATTTTATTTGCCGACAGGCAAAGACTAAGAGGTCGGATTATCGGGATCCCGCCTCCGACGCTCGCTTCAAAAAAGAAGCTGACGTTCTTTTCGTGCGCTATTTTAAGCAGCTCTGCGCCCCTTTCGGCAACAAGCTCCTTATTCGACGTTACAACGCTCTTTCCCGCCTCAAGAGCCGCCTTTACATAAGGGTATGCGAACTTCAGTCCGCCCATTACCTCGACAACAACGCTTATTTCGGGGTCGTTTACAACGTCGTCAAAGCTTTTGGTGAATTTATCGGCGTAGGGGCTGTCGGGAAAATCTCGGATATCAAGGATATACTTGATGTCCATTTCTTCCTTGGCTTTTTTTTCCAGAGCCTCGCGGTTCTTATAGAACACCTCAACGGTTCCGGAGCCGACTGTTCCGAAACCCATTACTGCAATTTTCTTCATAGGGTTGCCTTTCTTTTCGTCTTATCTTCAGGGAACTCGTCCCAGTATATACTGATTTATTATAGCATATTTTGCGGAACGTTACAAGCCTTTTTTGCATATTTTTAACAAAAAAAGTGTTATTTTGAGAATTACAGCAATTATTTTCCGCGCTGCTCAAGCATTTTTTTGAGATATTGTCCCGTATATGATTTTTTGCGCTTGCATATTTCTTCGGGCGTTCCCTGTGCAACTATCGTTCCGCCTCCGTTTCCGCCCTCTGGACCGAGGTCGATGATATAATCCGCAGTCTTTATAACGTCGAGGTTATGTTCAATGACGATAACGGTGTTGCCGCTCTCCGCGAGCTTCTGGAGCACCTCGATAAGCTTGTGAACGTCCGCCGTGTGAAGTCCCGTAGTCGGCTCGTCGAGGATATATACCGTTCTGCCAGTCGGGCGCTTTGAAAGCTCGGTCGCGAGCTTTACGCGCTGAGCTTCGCCGCCAGAAAGGGTAGTTGCGGGCTGCCCGATCTTGACGTAGCCCAGTCCCACGTCATAAAGCGTCTGAAGCCGCCTTGCGATCTTCGGGATATTTTCAAAGAATTTCAGACCTTCTTCAACCGTCATTTCAAGCACGTCGTAAATGCTCTTGCCTTTATACTTTACCTCAAGCGTTTCGCGGTTATAGCGGTGACCCTTGCACACATCGCAGGGAACAAAAATGTCTGGCAGGAAGTGCATTTCAATCTTGATTATGCCGTCTCCCTCGCACGCCTCACAGCGTCCTCCCTTGGTGTTGAACGAGAAACGTCCCGTTCCGTAGCCGCGCATTTTTGCGTCGGTCGTCGAAGCGAAAAGGTCGCGTATATCCGTGAAAAGCCCAGTATATGTCGCAGGGTTTGAGCGCGGCGTTCTGCCTATCGGCGCCTGATCGATTGCGATTATCTTGTCGAGCTGTTCGACGCCTTCTATCGAGTCGAATTTGCCCGGCTTGGTTTTCGCTCGATTGAGCGCTGCCGCGAGATACTTGTACAGTATTTCGTTCACCAGCGAGCTTTTTCCGCTTCCCGAAACGCCCGTTACGCAGGTGAACAGTCCAAGAGGGATCGAAACGTCGATATTTTTAAGGTTGTTTTCACGCGCGCCCTTCACCGTGAGCCATCTTCCGTCGGGCTTGCGGCGTTCTGACGGAACGGGAATGAACTTTTTGCGGCTGAGATACTGACCCGTAATAGATTTTTCACAGTTCATTATTTCCTGCGCCGTTCCCGCACAGACAACCTCTCCGCCGTGAACCCCCGCTCCCGGACCTATATCGACAATGTAGTCCGCCGCAAGCATCGTGTCCTCATCATGCTCAACAACTATGACCGTATTGCCCATATCGCGCAGTCGGCAGAGCGTTCCTATAAGCTTGTCATTATCGCGCTGGTGCAGACCGATACTCGGCTCGTCGAGGATATATAAAACTCCCATAAGCGAGCTGCCTATCTGCGTCGCAAGGCGGATACGCTGGCTTTCGCCGCCCGAAAGAGTTCCCGCCGAACGCGAAAGCGTGAGATATTCAAGTCCGACGCTTTTCAGGAAGTTCAGTCGTTCGCGTATCTCTTTCAGAATACGCGCGCCTATCAGCTTTTCGCGCTCCGAAAGCTCCATTTTGTCGATAAATTCAAGCGCTTCGGTAATGCTCATCTTACAAAAGTCGCTTATGTTCACTCCGCAGACCGTTACGGCAAGCGATTCCTTTTTAAGGCGTTCGCCGTGACAATCGGGACAAATCAGATCCGACATATAGTTATTTTCAATGTCATCGCGGGAATAGCTGCTCGATGAATCCTTATAACGGCGTTCTAGGTTGTTTATAACGCCCTCGAAAGCGGAATTGCGGTATCCCCCGCCGAACGAGTCGATAACGTCAACACGTATCTTCTCCCCGTCGGTTCCGTAAAGAAACAGGTCAAGCTGTTCCTTCGGCAGGTCCTTTACGGGAACATCAAGCGATACGCCGTAATGCTTTGAAATCGCGTTGTAGTACATCATTGCGACCGAGCTTTCCTCGAGGGAGTTCCAGCCGCTTGCCTTTATCGCGCCCTGTCGGATAGTAAGCGACGGGTCGGGAATAACGAGCGCGGGGTCAACGTGCTTGAGCGTACCAAGACCTGTACAGCTCGGACACGCGCCGAACGGATTATTGAACGAAAACATTCTCGGAACAAGCTCCTCGACGCTTATGTTGTGTTCAGGGCAGGCGTAGCTCTGCGAAAAGTGCAGTTCTTCTCCGTCAATAACGTCGATATAGATAAGCCCGTCCGTCAGTGAACCCGCAGTTTCAAGGCTGTCCGTAAGGCGCGAATCCATTTCTTCCTTTACGACGAGGCGGTCGACAACTACCTCGATATTGTGCTTTTTGTTTTTTTCGGGCTTGATTTTTTCGGAAAGGTCGTACATTATCCCATCGACGCGCACACGCACGAAGCCCTGTTTTCTCACGCCGTCAAGCTCTTTCTGATATTCGCCCTTTCTGCCGCGCGCGATAGGCGCGAGAACCTGTATCTTTGTTCCGGCAGGCAGGCTTTTCACCCTGTCAACTATCTGGTCGATCGTCTGCTGCTTTATTTCCCTGCCGCAGACGGGACAGTGCGGAATACCTATTCTCGCGTACAGCAGTCGCAGGTAATCGTAAATTTCGGTAACTGTTCCGACTGTCGAACGCGGGTTCTTGGACGTGGTCTTCTGGTCGATTGAAATTGCGGGGGAAAGTCCTTCAATGCTTTCGACATTGGGCTTTTCCATCTGTCCGAGAAACATTCTCGCATACGACGAAAGGCTTTCCATATAGCGCCTTTGTCCGTCCGCGTAAATCGTATCGAACGCGAGAGATGATTTCCCCGAACCCGAAAGCCCTGTCATTACAATCAGCTTATCGCGCGGGATAGTCAGGTCGATATTTTTCAGATTATGTTCTTTCGCGCCTTTTATAACTATTTTATCACTTGCCATTTTTCTCTTGTTCCTGTTCTTTCAGTTCAGCAATCTTGTCGCGGAAGTACGCTGCCTGTTCAAAATCAAGCACACGCGCCGCTTCGCGCATCATCGCGGTATATTTCTCTATAAGCTTCATGCGCTCCGCTTTCGGGAGCTTCTTAGCCTTTTCCTTTTTATTTTTTTCATCGCCCGAGGGCGCAGAAATGTCGATAACGTCGCGGACTTCCTTTATAATAGTTTTCGGGATTATTCCGTGCTCCTCGTTATACTTCATCTGTATCTCTCGGCGGCGGTTAGTCTCGAATATCGCGCGTTCCATGCTTCCCGTAACGCTGTCCGCATACATTATTACCTGTCCGTTCGCATTGCGCGCAGCTCTGCCTATCGTCTGTATCAGCGAGGATTCGCTTCGCAGGAAGCCCTCCTTGTCCGCGTCGAGAATTGCCACCAACGACACTTCGGGAAGATCAAGACCCTCACGCAGCAGGTTGATCCCGACAAGAACGTCAAATTCACCCAGACGCAGGTCGCGGATTATCTCCATTCGCTCCACGGTATCGACGTCATGGTGCATATATCTTACCTTTATATCAAGCCGTTCAAGGTATTTTGTGAGGTCCTCCGCCATTTTCTTGGTGAGAGTCGTCACAAGCACGCGCTCATTGCGGCTTGTGCGGAGATTTATCTCGCTCACGAGATCCTCGATCTGCCCCTCGGTCGGCTTAACGATTATTTCAGGGTCAACAAGTCCTGTCGGACGGATAATCTGCTCCGCGAAAGACGATGCATGCTCTTTCTCAAACGGTCCGGGCGTAGCCGAAACGTATATCGCCTGATTTATTTTCGCATAAAATTCATCGAAATTCAGCGGACGGTTGTCATACGCCGACGGCAGGCGAAATCCGTAATCTATCAGATTTTTCTTGCGCGCCGCGTCGCCGCCGAACATTCCGCGAACCTGCGGCAAGGTAACATGGCTCTCGTCCACAAGCAGCAGAAAATCCTTCGGGAAGTGGTCGATAAGCGTTACGGGCGTGCTGCCCGGCTCGCGTCCGCTCAGTACGCGTGAATAGTTCTCGATACCCTTGCACATTCCGATCTCGCGCAGCATTTCCATATCATAGCGAGTGCGCTCGGCAATTCTCTGCGCCTCAATCAGCTTGTGCTCTGCGGTGAACTTCTCGACCTGCTGTTCCATTTCCTTTTCAATTTCTTCGAGCGCCTTTTCCTTTTTTTCGCGCCCTACGATATAGTGCGAAGCGGGGAAAACCGCCGCGTGAACAAGCTCGCGCTTCGCCGTTCCAGTGACCGCTTCAAATTCCGAAATACGGTCTATCTCGTCGCCGAAAAACTCTACGCGCAGCGCCGTTTCAGCCGTCGCCCCCGCAGGAAAAATCTCTACGGTATCGCCGCGCACTCGGAATTTATTTCTCACAAAATTAACGTCGTTGCGCTCATACTGCATTTCCGTCAGCCGCGCAAGCACCTCGTCGCGTGAAACTTCCATTCCCTTTCGCAGGGAAAGCGTATTCGCGCGGTATTCCTCGGGGCTGCCCAAGCTGTAAATACAGGAAACGCTGGCTACGATGATAACGTCGCGGCGTTCGGCGAGAGAAAATGTTGCCGAGTGCCGCAGGCGGTCAATATCGTCGTTGATAGCGCTGTCCTTTTCAATATAGGCGTCGGTCGAGGGAATATACGCTTCGGGCTGGTAGTAGTCGTAATATGAAACGAAATATTCGACCGCGTTGTCGGGGAAAAATTCGCGGAACTCGCTGCAAAGCTGTGCGGCGAGCGTTTTGTTGTGCGCAAGAACCAGCGTCGGGCGGTTGACCTGCTCGATAATGTTCGCCATTGTAAATGTTTTTCCCGAACCCGTTACGCCGAGCAGAATCTGCTCTTTTTCGCCGTTCAGAACGCCTTTTACAAGCTTGTCTATAGCCTGCGGCTGGTCGCCGGTGGGCTTATATGGTGATTTTAAAACAAATTTATCCATTCTCTATCTCCCTGCGCACTTCCTCCCAAATTCCCGGTGCATGCATTGACGCGCGGAGAGAAACGCTGCCCGTTCTGCCAACAATAATATGGTCAACAAGTGAAATCTCAAACGATTTCAGCAGAGTTACAAGCTGCTTGGTTGCGATTATGTCAGCCTTGGACGGTATTGCCATGCCTTTTGGATGATTATGCGCAAGTATCACCCGATTGCAGCCGTTTTTTATTACGAAATCGGCAACTCTGCGCGCACTAAGCTCCACTTTTCCGATTGTTCCCTCAAGAATAACGCGTTCTCTAACCATACAAATCTTGTCGTCTACTACCATTGCGCGGATCTGCTCCTCGCTCATTCCGAGGAATACGCCTTCGTAATATCGCCGCAGACTGTCTGTATCCTTGATTCTCATAGCGTTTTTGTCATCGAAGCATGACGAGCGAAGATACCTCCCCGAAAGCAGCTTTGAAAAACAAATCAGACTTGCCGCATTGTCGCCTATTCCTTTAACCTCTTTAAGTTCGGAAAAATCCGCTTCGAGAACTCCGCGAAGCGAGCCAAAACGGTCTATAAGACGATGCGCAATAGGGTTAGTGTCTGCTTTAGGTACGGCATAGAACAGCAGCGCCTCAAGCACCTGAATATCATTGAGCGGATCAAGCCCATGCTCAAGGATGGTTTCCTTTACGCGCCTGCGATGCCCCGAATGAATATTTTTCTCGTCGGCTATATCCGCTCACCTCTCTTCTTAAAAATACTGTTTAATCAACAAAAACCGCGCCTGTGCTTGCGCTTCCTACGATCCTTGCGTAACGCTTAAGATAGCCGTCCAGCGGCTTTGGCGGCAGTATTCCCTTTTCCCTGCGCCTTGCTATCTCTTCATCTGAAACCAGCAGCTCCATGCTTCTGTTCGGAATATCAATATGGATCTTGTCGCCGTTTTCGATAAACGCGATAAGTCCGCCGTCCGCAGCTTCGGGAGAAACATGTCCGACCGCCGCGCCGCGCGAAGCTCCGCTGAATCTGCCGTCGGTAATAAGCGCAACGCTTCCGTCGAGTCCTTTTCCGACGATAGCAGCGGTCGGCGCAAGCATTTCCGGCATTCCCGGTCCGCCCTTCGGACCCTCATAGCGGATAACAACAACGTCTCCGGGGATTATCACTCCGCCCAGAATAGCGTCGCAGGCAGCCTGTTCTCCGTCGAAAACCTTTGCCGTTCCCGTGAAGTCCATCATCTCCGGCTTTACTGCGCCCTGCTTTACGACCGCTCCATCGGGAGCAAGGTTTCCCTTTAAAACAGCTATCCCTCCATCCGCGCGGATTGGTTCTTCAACACGGTGTATAACCGTTCCGTCCGCCGCTGCGGCGTTGTTGGTGCGGTCGCCCTGAGTGCCGCTTACGGTTGTGACGTCAAGGTCAACTATTCCCTTTTTGGACAGCTCGCGCAGAACAGCCTGGATTCCGCCGGCTTCGTTCAGATCCTCAATAAAAATGCTGCTCGCGGGATTGAGCTTTGAAAGCTGCGGAACTCGTCTGCTTACCTCGTCAATATCGTCGATAGTAACGTCAACTCCCGCCTCGTGAGCTATTGCAAGCAGGTGCAGGACGGTATTCGACGAAGCGCCGATCGCCATATCGGTAGCAAGCGCGTTGAGCATATTGCGGCGCGTGATAATATCGAGCGGACGGATATTTTCCTTTACCAGTCCGACCGCGCGTTCGCCCGTTTCCTTGGCAAGTCTGCGGCGCGCGGAGTTTACAGCAGGCTCGGTGCCGTTGAACGGGAGCGCAAGACCTATCGCCTCGGTAAGGCAGTTCATGGAGTTCGCCGTGTACATACCCGAACATGAACCGCAGGTCGGACACGCTCTGTTCTCATATTCGAGGATTTCCTTGTCGCCGATCTCGCCGTCGGTATATTTTCCTATAGCTTCATAGATTTCGGAATATCCAAGGCGCTTTCCTCCGACAACACCCGCTTTCATCGGACCTCCGCTCACAAAAATTGAAGGGAGATTCATTCTAGCCGCCGCCATTATCATGCCGGGAACGATCTTATCGCAGTTCGGGATAAATACAACTCCGTCAAGCGGGTGCGCGGTGAGCATGACCTCAATGCTGTCCGCAATAAGCTCTCTCGACGCAAGCGAGTATCTCATGCCATTATGGTTCATTGCAAGTCCGTCGCATACGCCTATCGTGAAAAATTCAAATGGAACACCGCCCGCATTGCGGATGCCGTCCTTAACCGCACGGGAGATCTCATGCAGGTGCATATGTCCCGGAACATAGTCGCTTGCCGCGCATACCACCGCGATAAACGGCTTTTTCATTTCGCTGTCGGTAAGTCCGAGCGCCTTAAGCAGCGCACGATGCGGTGTGCGGCTTACGCCTTCCTTTATCAAATCGCTTCTCATATCTGTCAGTCCTTTCTTTTTACTTACTGCCGAATACGCTTTTCAGTATTCCGGGTTCGGCAAGCCTTCCCAGCATCGCGGCTCCGATAATTCCCGCGTCGTTGCCAAGCTTGCAGAGGCAGATTTCCGTATTTTTTTTGCTGTTTTTTGAGTATATCTGCTGCGCGACCTGTTCTTTCAGCGGCAAAAGCAGATTGTCGCCCTCGTTGCATACGCCGCCGCCGATACACAGTATGTCGGGCTGGAACACGTTTATCGTGTTAGCGATACCGCAGGCAAGGTGCTTTATATAACGGTTCACGACTTCTATTCCCGTATCGTCGAGCAGCTTTGCCGCATTGAAAGCAGTGCGTGCGCTTATCCGTCCGTCGGCTTCAACAAGCTGGCGGATCTTGCTTTCGGGATGCTGCTCGGCAGCTTCGCGCGTCATTCTCACCAGACCCGTCGCCGAGGAATACGCTTCAAAACAGCCCTTTCTTCCGCAGGTGCATTCATATCCGTCCACTGCAATTACAGTATGCCCGATTTCACCGCCCGCAAAATTCGAGCCGCTGAAAATTTTTCCATTTATGATTATACCCGCGCCGACGCCTGTTCCGAGCGTTATTATAACGGCGTTTTTAGCGCCCTTTGCCGCTCCCGCAAGATATTCGCCGTAGCCCGCCGCATTCGCGTCGTTGTCGAGATACGCTTTGCGTCCGAGCGCCGCTTCAATATCGGCAAGCAGCGGAACATTATCCCAGTGCAGATTATTCGCGTATTCGACAATACCTGTTTCCGGATTGCAGGTTCCCGGACAGCCTATCCCTACCCAGCGAATTTCCTCAAGCTCAAGCCCTGCGTCTTTGGACGCGTCTCGCACGCTCTGTACAATGTCGGGAAGAATACCCTCATATCCCTTGCTTACGTCTGTTTTTATCTTAGCACGGCCTACTATCTCGTAATTTTCATCAACGATACCCGTCGATATATTTGTTCCGCCAATATCAATTCCCGCGTAATACTTCATATTTTCCCCCTTTGTTCCGCTTATGCGGTTATGTCTTAAACTATGTCGGTAAGAATAATTTCGCCGCTTCCTTCAACGGTATATTTTCCGCAGCCCGCCGGCACGAATACGCTGTCGCCCTTTCCGAGCTTCAATTCTCCTATGCTGAATTTTCCATCCAGAACAAGCAGCGAATTGAACGAATTTTCGTCCGCGTCAAGCTCTGCCTTTTCGGTTATATCAAGACGGTTTACGTTAAAATATTCGCTTGTCGCAAGCAGAGTTTCGGTGTATCCGTCCTTTTTAACGGGCGCGCCCATCGGCTTTGTCGGACGTGTCGGCGGAATCAGCTTAGTGACCTCGCACGCCTTTTCAACATGAAGCTGACGGGGCTTTCCGTCCGCGCCGACTCTGCCATAATCATAAATACGGTATGTTGTGTTAGAATTCTGCTGGATCTCCGCAATAAGAATGCCCTTTCCGATCGCGTGGAGAGTTCCCGCCTCGATAAAGAATACATCGCCCTTTTGAACCGGAACGTTGTTAGTTACCTCAAGCAGAGTGTTGTCCGCGATACGCTTTGCAAATTCCTCGCGGGTTATCCCGCGCTTAAAGCCGTAGAGCAGCTCCGCGCCCTCTTCACAGTCTACAATGTACCACATTTCGGTCTTTCCGTATTCGCCCTCTACGCGCATTGCGTATTCATTGTCGGGATGGACCTGAACGGAAAGATTGTCCTTCGCGTCGATCAGCTTTATTAAAATAGGAAAGTATTCAAAGCGCTCGCAATTTTTGCCGAGTACGCCTTTTCCGCATTCATTTATATATTCGGACAGCGTCTTTCCCGCAAATTCGCCGTTTTCTATAACGCTCTCGCCGTCCTTGTGGCAGGAAAGCTCCCAGCTCTCCGCAAGCTTATCCTTATCGGATTTCTTCCCGTATTCGTCTCTGAGCCTTGTACCGCCCCAGATATAGTCCTTACAGGGCGCAAGCAGTTTCATAATGTACATAAAATCATTCCTTTCGTTATTAAGAGATTCACCAAAATCAAAATCATTACACAGAAATTATTATAACACAACGCTTAAAAAAAGTAAAGGTTTTGCAGAAAAAATGCAGGCACAGCAGCATTTTTTTAAATGCCCTTGAAAAAACAGCTTCGGCGTGATATACTCTTTTTACGCGGAATTAACCGCGAAGCGTGAACAAAAGAAAGGAAATGCTTATGAAAAACGAAGAACTCCTCCACGGAAAAAACATATACGACCCCGCCGACGAATCGCTTGCCGCCGAGCAGGTAAAGTGCCTCGACCGACTTTATGAATTTAACCACACACGTCCCTCCGAGCAGGAAAAGCGCAGTAAGCTTCTGCGCGAAATGTTCGCCGAGATCGGCGAGGGCTGCTATATCGAGCCGCCTTTTTACGCAAACTGGGGCGGCCGTCACGTCCATTTCGGCAGCCGCGTGTACGCAAATTTCGGTCTTACCTGCGTTGACGACACGCATATCTATGTAGGCGACTGCACCATGTTCGGTCCTAACGTTACGCTTGCCACGGCGAACCATCCCGTTCTTCCGGAGCTGCGGCTCAAGGCTCTGCAATACAATTTACCCGTGCATATCGGCAAAAACTGCTGGCTCGGCGCAGGAACGGTCGTCGTTCCGGGCGTTTCAATCGGCGACAATTCCGTTATCGGCGCGGGAAGCGTAGTTGTGAAAGACATTCCCGCAAATTCGGTCTCCGTAGGAAATCCATGCCGCGTTATCCGCGAGATAGGAGAGCGCGAAACGGAATATTACCACAAAAATAAAAAAATTGACTGGGACGCCGTAAACGCTCTTCTTAAAAAGTAAAGCGCGGCAGTTGACAAAAACTTTAAAATAAGATATAATAAAATCATCTTAAGTAAAATTTTTTATGAAAAGGGTATAGACATGAATAAGATTGCAATATCAACAGATACCAACTCCGGAATGACCCGCGAAGAGGCGGAAGCGCTTGGCGTTTTCCTTCTTCCTATGCCGTTTCTCGTTGACGGAATAGAATATTTTGAAGAAAAAACCTGTACATATGAGCACTTTTTTGAAATGCTCGCGGCAGGAAGCGAGGTTTCTACCTCTCAGCCTTCTCCCGGTTCTCTTACAAGCTTCTGGGATGATATTCTTACTGAATATGACTATATTATCCATATTCCGATGTCGTCGAGCCTGAGCAGCAGTCTTTCTACCGCGAAAGCTATCTCCGCTTCATATGACGGCAGGGTCTTTGTCGTTGACAACAAACGCATTTCTATCTCACAGCGCCAGTCCGTTCTCGACGCGCTCTATCTCGTTCAGATGAGCTGGAAGCCCGCTGAAATAGTTCAGAAGCTTGAAGAATGCGCATATAATGCAAGCATTTACCTTGCCGTAAACACGCTTGAGCTGCTGAAAAAAAGCGGTCGTGTAACTGCGGCAGGCGCCGCGATAGCTACGGTTCTGAACCTCAAACCGGTACTCCAGATTCAGGGGCAGAAGCTGGACGCATTCGCAAAGGTGCGCGGAATGGCAAATGCCGAAAAGGCTATGCTTGAAGCTATGGAAAAGGATCTCTCGACGCGGTTCGCAAACACAAAAGTCAGCCTGCAGACTGCGTATTCCGGCGATCCCGCCCCCGCGAAGGAATGGCTGAAAACCGTACGTGCGCGTTTCCCGAAATACGAGGTGGATATGTACCGTCTGCCTATAAGCATTTCCTGTCATGTCGGCGCAGGGGTAAAGGCAATCGGCTGTATGGAAGTAATTGAATAAACAAATACGGTAAGCAGTCGCCGAAACTGTTTACCGTATTTTTTTCAGCTTTGTTATCACGGCATAAATCCCAAGAACAAGCATAATTCCAAGGGATATGAGCTGCGAGGTCGAAAGCCCGAAAATATATCCGCGATAGGTATCTCCGCGCAGAAATTCAAGCCCGAACCGCGCGGGAGCATACAGCCCAAGATAAAGCAAAAACAGTCTGCCTTTCAGCTTCTCTTTTTTGAGCATTGCAAGCAAGAAAATAAATAAAAGCAGATTGAAACCCGCCTCCAAAAGCTGAACGGGAAAGCGCCGAACGCCGTTTGCGGATTCAACGACCGAGTGCGTAAACGTAAAGCCGAATTTGCTTTCTATGCCATAGCAGCAGCCGCCGAGAAAGCAGCCTATACGTCCGAAAAGGTGAAAAAGAGGAACTGCGGGAGCGGCGCAGTCGGTTATCTCCGCGCGCGGGTAGCGATTGGCGCGTATAACTATAAGCGCGGCGGCGGCTCCTCCGAAAAGTCCGCCGTAGAACACAGAACCTCCGAAAATCGCCGTAAGATACCCCCAGAACTGTTCAAAATCCGCAGCTTCAGACAACAGATGCCAGTACTGCACGTTTGTGATTCCATAGAGAAGCGTTCCGCCGACAAACACGCCGACCGACGAAATAAGCAGCGTAATAAGCATCGGATAGCCGTCGCCTGTTTTCTTTTTGTACAGCATTATTGCCAGCAGCCCCGCAACAATTGCACCAATCGCAGCCATTATCGGATAGCTGCCGTAAAAACGACCGAATAAAGTAAACCCCGGAAACATAAATCCTCCGAAAAAATAACAGCCCCGCCTTTAAGGCAGGGCGTTTTTGCTGTGGTTTAATCAATATAACTGGCTGAGACCGCTTGCAAGAGCAGCAACAGCACAAGCAGCGCAAGCAACAGCGATGATTGTTAATGCAACTGCAACGATGCCGCATACAAGACCCGCGATCGCCATACCTTTATCGCTTCCTTGAGGCTTATCCTTAAGAGCGAGAGCGCCGAATACGATACCTACTATAGCAAGAATACCCGTTACGTACTGTACGACCGGAATATTTCCGCCTACAATGCCGAGAATGCCGCATACAAGGGCAACTATAGCCTTATTCTTTGTGGTCATGAGATTTTCCTCCTAAAATTTATACAGCCGCAGAAGCAGCCGAGTAATCACACTAATAAAAATATAACATACCTTGGAATAAAAGTCAACATATTCGCGCGGATTATGTCAAATTCGGCGTTTTTCACAAATTTATCACACAGTTTTTTCTTTATTTCATATTTATCACTTTTTTTACACATTTAATTCAAAGCCCGATTCTCTCTTATGCTTATATAGTAGTATTCAAACGGCAGCCCCGATTCCTTTATTTTTCCCGCATAATACACCCCGACAAAGCGGTAATGCCACGGCTCATAGGCATAACCCGTTATCTTCTCCGCGTCCTTGGGATAACGCAGGATAAAGCCATATTCATGCGCATGCTGCGAAAGCCACTCGAACTCCTCCGTGTTTTCAAAATCCGCGGTAACGTCGTCGTGGCTCTCCCACCAATCCTCCGTAAGAATATCCAGAGCAAGCCCCGCGTTATGCTCGCTCGTTCCCGGCTCGGCGATTTCTCTAAGCGCTATTTTCTCCGCCTCTGCCGCGCTGTATCCCTCACTTTTCATGCGTTCTATATATGCTTCGAGATTTTCCTGCTGCTTCTGCGTGCTTCTGTATGCGGAAACGACCTTCAGTTCTATCCCCTCCGATTCTGCCGCCGCAATCATCCGCCGCGCATACTCCGCACATCGGCTGTCCATACTGAAATCGTCCTGAACATACTCGGTCTGCGGCTCATATCCCTCAGGCAGCGGATTTTCCTTATTTATAATAAAGTACGCCCACGCGTTATCCACTTCGCTCTCTCCCATGTGCGAATAGCCTTCCTGCTCGTACCGCAAACGGTCTGAGCTGTTGGGAAAGTGCGCAATGAAAATACGGACGCCGAAAAACAGCACGGTAAGCAGTATGTCAACAACAAAAATCGTCCTTATTTTCATGCACTCGCCTCCTCAGATATTACAATTTTGTAATATTATATCAAAAATGCACAAAAAAATCAAGAGGAATTATTTAATAATCTGTAAAGAAAATTATATAACTCTATTGACAAGTTATGAGAAACGTGCTATAATGATAACAGTTCAGAAGAAAGAGGTGGACCCGATGAAGAAAAGCGTATACAGCCTGGTGCTGTCAGAAGAGGTCGTCGAGGCTGTCGACAGGCTTGCGTATTCCATGAACACGAGTCGTTCCGCGCTGATAAACAGGCTTCTCGCGCAGGCAGTTTCCTACACGACGCCCGAACAGCGCATGAGCGATATTTTCGGGGAAATAGCACAGCTAATGGACAGCAGCTTTCAGGTTCAGACGCAGCCGTCCGACGCAATGCTTTCTATCCGCTCGGCTCTGAAATACAAGTATAAACCCGTCATAAGATACAGCCTTGAGCTTTACCGCAGCTTTGAAAAAACGATAGGACAGCTTCGGGTATCCTTCCGAACGCAGTCCGAACAGCTCAAAGCCGACCTTACGGATTTTCTGAAGCTCTGGGCGGAGCTTGAAAACAAATATATCGTGCGGTTCTTCCCTGAAGGGATCTCCTACACGATAGATGACGGACGATTTACGCGGACGTTTCGTCTTCCCGCCGAGCACGAACAGCAGACAAACGAGGAGATTGCAAAAGCGATTTCAGAGTATATAAAAATGTTCGACGGAATATTAAAAATCTACTTTGCAAACATTGGAAACAGTCAAACTGCGCGTGAACTTGTAATAAAAAAATATTACGAATATCTCACAAACGGAATTGTCGTTATATAGAAAGGGGATGTTTTTATGAATACACAGAAATTAACCCAGAAATCCATTGAAGCAATACAGAGCGCTCAGAGCCTTGCGGTTTCACGCTCAAACCAGCAGATCGACCAGATTCATCTGCTCCTAGCGCTGCTTACACAGCAGAGCGGACTTATCCCGCAGCTTATCCAAAGCATGGGCATTGATGAAAGAGCAATGACGGAGGAAACCGAGCGCTGCGCCGACGCGCTCCCAAAGGTTACGGGCAGCGGACGACGCGCAGACGAGGTGTATGTGACCGTCGATGTCGACAAGGCACTTACCGAAGCGGAGGAGCAGGCAAAGCATATGGGCGACGAATACGTTTCCGTCGAGCATATTTTCCTCGGCTTGCTTGATAAGGCGCGTGAAAAAACAAAGGATATCCTGACCTCGTTCGGCGTTACCCGAGATAAATTCCTCGCGGCGCTCAAAAGCGTAAGAGGAAACGCGCGCGTTACGGGCGATAACCCCGAAAGCACCTACGACGTGCTGAAAAAATACGGTCAGGACTTGACCGAACTTGCGCGGAACAACAAGCTCGACCCCGTCATCGGTCGTGACAGCGAAATCAGAAATGTTATCCGAATCCTCTCGCGCAAGAGCAAGAACAACCCTGTTCTGATAGGTGAGCCGGGCGTAGGCAAGACGGCGATCGCGGAGGGACTTGCCCTTCGTATAGTAAGAGGCGACGTACCTAATTCTCTCAAGGACAGGCAGCTTTTTTCGCTTGATATGGGTTCGCTTGTCGCGGGCGCAAAGTACCGCGGCGAATTTGAGGAGCGTTTAAAAGCAGTTCTGCAGGAAATCAAAAAGAGCGAAGGCAAAATAATCCTGTTTATTGATGAGCTGCACCTTATTGTCGGCGCGGGCAAGACCGACGGCGCAATGGACGCAGGCAATATTTTAAAGCCTATGCTTGCGCGCGGCGAGCTGCACTGCATAGGCGCGACAACGCTCAACGAATACCGTCAGTACATTGAAAAGGACGCCGCTCTTGAACGCCGTTTCCAGCCTGTTATGGTCGGCGAGCCGAGCGTCGAGGATACAATTTCAATCCTCCGCGGATTAAAGGAACGCTACGAGGTTTTCCATGGCGTAAAAATCCAGGACACGGCACTTATCGCCGCCGCGACTCTTTCCAACCGTTATATCTCCGACCGTTTCCTGCCCGATAAGGCGATCGACCTTGTTGACGAGGCGTGCGCACTGATAAAAACCGAAATGGAATCCATGCCGACCGAACTCGACGATCTCTCACGCCGCATTATGCAGCATGAAATCGAGGAAGCAGCGCTCACAAAAGAAAATGACAAGCTCTCCGAAGAACACCTTGCCGAGATACGCAGGGAGCTTTCGGATATGCGCGAACAATTCAGAGAGATGAAAGCGCGCTGGGAAAATGAAAAAGGCTCTATCACGAAGGTTCAGGAGCTTCGCAAGCAAATTGAACAGATAAGCGGCGAAATCGACAAAGCCAAGCGCGAATATAACCTAAACAAGGCGGCGGAGCTTCAATACGGCAAGCTCCCGCAGCTCAAGGCGGAGCTTGAAAAAGCCGAACATGAGGCTGAACAGCGCAAGTCCGACGGCTCTACCCTGCTCCGCGACAAGGTAACCGAAGAAGAGATCGCGCGTATCATCTGCCGCTGGACGGGTATTCCCGTCGCAAAGCTGATGGAGGGCGAGCGCGAAAAACTGCTCAACATGGAAAATATTCTCCATAGGCGCGTTATCGGTCAGAACGAGGCTGTCGAAAAAGTAACCGAAGCTATCCTGCGTTCACGCGCGGGCATTCAGGATCCGAACCGTCCGCTCGGCTCGTTCCTGTTTCTGGGACCTACGGGCGTCGGCAAGACCGAGCTTGCGAAAGCGCTTGCGGAAGCGCTTTTCGACGACGAAAACAGCGTTGTGCGTATCGACATGAGTGAGTACATGGAAAAGTTCAGCGTGTCGCGTCTTATCGGCGCGCCTCCCGGATATGTCGGCTATGACGAGGGCGGTCAGCTTACCGAGGCGGTTCGCCGCAAGCCGTATGCGGTCGTTCTTTTCGACGAGATAGAAAAGGCTCACCCCGACGTATTCAATATTCTGCTTCAGGTTCTCGACGACGGCAGAATTACCGACAGCCAAGGCAGAACGATCGATTTTAAGAACACTATTCTTATACTCACTTCCAATCTCGGTTCGCCGTACATTCTCGACGGCATAACGCCTGATGGTGAAATAAGCGAAGATGCAAAGGCAAAGGTTGACGCGCTCCTCAAACAGTCGTTCCGTCCCGAATTTCTTAACCGTCTTGACGAAATCGTTTATTATAAGCCGCTCGGAAAGACTGAAATTTCGGACATTGTCGATCTGATGATAAAATCGCTCGGCAAGCGCCTTGCAGAAAAGCAGCTTTCCATTGAACTTACTCCCGAAGCGAAGAACTATATTATAGAAAACGGCTACGATCCTGTTTACGGCGCACGCCCGCTTAAAAGATTCATTCAGCGCAAGGTCGAAACGATTATCGCGCGTGCGATAATCGGCGACGAGCTTTCACCCGGACAGACGATAACTGTTGATGCAGACGAAAACGGGCTTTACCTTAAAAACAGCAGATAATGGTGCTCCCTTAGGGCGGTTACGCCTACAAGGAAAGAGAATAGAGCGCCGGAGCAGGCGAAAAACGGTCTGCTCCGGCGCTTTTTCTTGGGTCAACACCGTATAAACGCCCGGCGAAATTCACACACAATCCTTGCGCGGTGTTGCCCTTGAAATTTTAATCGAAATATGTATAATGGACGCAGAAAGGTCTTTGGAATTTCCAAGGCATGCCGGTCTGCATTTCCCGCAAATTTGCCCGAAAACTGCATTTCGTCCTGATTTTGCTACCTGTTGTTAGATATTGTTGAAATTTGCAGCGCGATGTGTTAAAATAAAGCAGGATAAAACAACAGGCGAAAAACTTTTATTTACGCCTTGTGTTTTTTATATTTCTATGATATAATTATAAGCGGACATGACGGAATCTGCGTAGAATACGAAATAGAAACAGATATCAGTTCATTGGTTATATGGAACAGCGAGGGTTATGCCCTGGATTTATATGGCGTTTTTGATAAAGATTAACTAATGAATTTGGCGAATATTAATGAAATTAACGGATTTTGAAAAAATTATAGACAACACCGCGCAAAGATTGTGTATGAATTGTGCGGTATGACGAAAAATATGCAAGCAAGGCATATACAAAGGTGTAAGCTGGTCTTTGTGCGGTGTTGCCTATAAAAATATATGTCCGTAAATTCCATTTTTTGGGGTTTATAATAAGTAGAAGGGAAAAACTTCTAATATGCATGAAGGGTGGGGAATCCAATGCAGATTAAAAAGGGTGGACACTTTTGACGTAAGCTATGATGAAACTCTCATGCGCAGACATACCAGCTTCGGCGGAAACAACTGTGTATTATGTGAATGAGGGCATGTTGTCTGCCCGGAATATGCAAATTCGCTGAAGAGTTTGCTGCATATGGAACGGCGTTGACAGCCAGCGGTTGAAATCCGTCTTTACGCTTACAGGCACAAGCGGCAAGACGGAAACCGACGCGATTTGCAGCGCGGAAAAGACTGTAAACCAATTCGGGTTCTGGCAAATAAATCGGCGACGACAAAAAATCATAAGCCGATTTGCTGAGGACAAAAAACAATGTTTTAAAAAGAAGAAAAAAATATTAAATCAAAATTTTTAAAATCAATTTTTGCTGCAGCGGCAGCAACCATTATCTGCTTAAGCTCTTCTCTGACCGTCTGTGCAGAAGAACATAATCACACAGCCGCTTCTGTATATACCGACAACGGCGACAGATTAGTTACAGATGCGTTTGTAAGAGAAAGAATAGCCGACGGAACTCTGGAAACAAGGTCGTATACCATCTCTCAATTACTCAACGCATATCCCTCCGGTTCATATTACACAAAAAACGGTCTTGCACGCACTTGCCATGGAACAACCAACTGCCCTACGGCTTGCAATTGTATGTCATATTATGTTTACGACAATTATGGCAACTCCTCGGTTTGCTATCAGTGCGCCGCATTTGCAAAGCTTTGCTATAAAACCTTTAACGGCAGTGACGTTCCCTATCTTCCCGATGCCAACGCAACAAATCTTGTTACGTTGACAACAAGCAATTTATATTCTTATCTGCAATCAATGGGTCCGTACTCTTATGTCAGAGGCTTAACAAGCAGCGGTGCCCCCCACTCGATATTTGTTGTTTCATACAGCATGACAAATGTAACTATTTATCACGCAAATAACTCAAACAAGTGCGATGTTTTGTATGAAACTATATCCTATTCTAGTTTTGTTAACAAAATGGAGAGACTCAGATTTTATTATACTTCAGACGGAGATTATGTCAGCTTCTAAAAAATCTTAACCATATATTACCAGCTTTTCCGGCAGGGCTGTTTCTGCCGGAAAAGCTGCGGCTTAACTAAGAAAGGACGGAATACAAATGAAAAAATCAGCAGCAATACTTATTATGTGCGCTTTTCTGCTCGGCACTTCGGGCTGCGGAGACACTGCGGAAATCACCGCAGCGACCGGCGAAAGCAGCTCCAATTCAAGCACTTCGGCTGCCGCCGAAGCAACGACTGCCGCTGAAGCAACCACGACGGAAGCGGAGGCAGAAGACAACGCGAATTACGTTCCGGCGCTATATTGCCCCGACGAAACGATCGACATCAGCGGGCTTACCAACGATGAGTCCAACTATTATAGTACCGATGAGTACTGCTATCTCGCGGTTTATGGCGGGGAAAACGCCTCTAATGAAGCAAAGCGCTTTTACGTAGGCGAAAAATTCGGAGAGCTTACGCTTTCGTCGTGTAGCACGCGCTTTTTTTACTACGATAACAAGCTTAACCTTGACCTGTGGTTTGCTGAATTTGACGGCGAGATAACCCTGACGGGGGAACTGTGCTATCAGGACGGCATGGGCAGCTGGTGGCTGTATTTTACGCCGGACGAGGAGCAGTGGATAGACATGCCGCTGATTTTCGGAAAGACCGACAGCAGGCCCGTCTTCTACATACGGGAAGAAAGCTTTGAAAATTTTGATGCCGGAAGCGTGCCGGAGGACGGAACGGCGGTTCGTGCGGAGGTTACGTTAAGCGGCATTCTGATGAAATGGAACAACGGCTCTGCAAGCGGCTCTCCTGAGTATGCGGATGTGGTTTCTGCGAGCATTGACGGCGCGCCTGCCGCCGAGTGATCGCCTTAAATGCGCAGGGCGGCAATAAAAACAAAGGATTTCCGAAAATCGGAAACCCTTTATTTGACCGCCACGCCGGACATGGAGTATAAAACCCGCACGAAGCAGGGTGGGTAAGATCGCTTGACAGGTTCACGCTCCCTTCTTCCGCAGTACGGGAGGTCTGCAATCCGCTGTCATAGAGAAATCCCAATTATAATGTGTTGGATTATAGTAACCATGAGTATCGCACGCAGCAGTAAATTTTCTTATTCTTCGTCCCCGAATGTATCGCTGAACATCTGCATGAACGCGTCTCCGATCTTAGAATAAAGCTCCTCATCGTCAACGGTCTTTAAAATACACTGCTCCTCGCTTTCGTCGTCGATTATTTCAAGAATGATAAATTCGATCTCTTCTCCGTCGATATCGTCATCCTTAACATAAGGCGTAAGCGCAGCGTAAGACTTTCCGTCAACCTCAATCGTATCGATAAGCTCAAATTCTTCGCCGTCGAGATCAACGATAACCGGTTCGTATTCTTCTAAATCTAAATCAAGTTCTTCGGACATAACCTTTTCCTTTCGTGCTTGTGCAATTATAATGCGCGCCAACAGTTTTATTATACACCGCAGTGATAAAAAAGTCAATACAGTTTAGCGGCGGATTTTCTGATTTGCCTTCATTTTCCACAGACTGCACATAATAGCAATGCAAAAATCATGTAATTTGTCACAAATAAATCTGTTGACAAACGCACATTTTTGTGGTATTCTTATATCAAGGAAAGAAACCAAAGGCTTTGAGCAGCATATAAGGCAGATTTCCTGAGGCTTCAGAAAAGCGTAATTCTAAAAATCTTATCTTCTTTCTATACAGTAAGATTTCGGCAATTCTGAAATGCATCGCCCGTCCGTTACCGCGATGTAAATTTAACCGGAAAGGAAGCGAGTCCAATGGCATCAGAGGAAATATGTGAACAGTCTTTATCGGGCGTTGGCTCGTCCGGAATCAAAAGGTAATAAGAGGAACAAGGCGCTCGGCGTATACGTTCAGAGCGGATGTTCAGAACAAGGCATTTAGCTTTAACTCCTGTTTCGGAAGCACAAACGATAAAGGCACGCTGTATAGAACATGAAACGGTTATAGAACCGATTTCCGCTATATGCGTTAAAATAAAAAATATTCTTAGGAGTGGTTTCCAATGCACTTCATCAAGGTTCAGACATTCTAAAGAAAGGTAAGAACTCCGATGTACGCATAATTACAATTCAGGAACTACTACGAAAGGTAATTATTCCGATGCAGTAAGCAATTTCACAACTGAATAGATCAAAACAGGTTGCCGTTAACTGCAGCCTGTTTTACATTTCATTTAAAAAATTTACAAATAAAGAAAGCGGCGGCGATGTGCAGCCGCTCCACTTTTATTGCGGGTATCTTGTCATAATATATGTCATTCCGCTTGTCGTTATCTCAGACCAGGTAAGCTCTCTGCCCCAGTAAACCGCTGAATTAAAATTTCCTTCTGCAACAACCACACCGTCGCTTTTAAGCTCAAGAATAATAACGGAGTGGGTATCGTTGTTCATACGGATAATATCCCCGACCCGCGCAGCGCTTATATCACTGTGCTTTCTTGCGGGAAGATTTCCGAACGCAGCATCGCTGAGCATAAATGCAAATCCCGAACAGCCGTATCCTCCGGAGTAAATGCCCCCGTTCCAGCCATAATAGTTTGAATTTGTCCACGGGGTTCCAGTGGGATAATCCTTCTGCAGGGCAATCATTGAATTGTACACACTTTCTTCCGAGAGCGAATTGTCGGATGGCGTTGCCGAAACAACCGCCGAAACCGCGCTCCAAGTCATACCGTCCGCGCTCGCCAAAACACGGTAAGAATATTTTGTTCCGTTGGTCAAGCCTGTGTTGGTATAGCTGTTCGTGCTTACGGTCGCTATCGTAGTCCATGTAGAGCCGTTCAGCCGCTGAATGCGGTATTTTGTAGCGCCCGAAACAGCCGTCCATGTAAGCTTAATCTGCTTGTCGCCCGCTGTCGCCTTGAGGTTAGTCGGAGCGGAAACCTTTACCGCCGCCGCAGGCGTTGCCGAAGCTGCCGCCGAAACCGCGCTCCAAGCCGAACCGTCCGCGCTCGCCAAAACACGGTAAGAATATTTTGTTCCGTTGGTCAAGCCTGTGTTGGTATAGCTATTCGTGCTTACAGTCGCAATCGTAGTCCATGTCGAACCATTCAGCCGCTGAACACGGTATTTTGCCGCGCCCGAAACAGCTGTCCATGTAAGCTTGACCTGCTTGTCCCCCGCTGTCGCTTTGACGTTAGTCGGAGCGGAAACCTTTACCGCCGCCGCAGGCGTTGCCGAAACTGCCGCTGAAGCGCTGCTCCAAGCCGAACCGTCCGCGCTTGCTAAAACACGATAGGAATACTTCGTTCCATTAGTCAAGCCTGTATTTGTATAGCTGTTCGTGCTTACAGTCGCAATCGTAGTCCATGTCGTACCGTTAAGCCGCTGAACACGGTATTTTGCCGCGCCCGAAACCGCCGTCCATGTAAGCTTGACCTGCTTGTCGCCCGCTGTCGCCTTGACGTTAGTCGGAGCGGAAACCTTTACCGCCGCCGCAGGCGTTGCCGAAGCTGCCGC
>Ga0129309_1000187_pt1 | contig 55882 bp, 56 predicted proteins | sample L1105metagenome_FD_94439 | JGI IMG/M metagenome (GOLD analysis project Ga0129309, IMG submission 94439) | Ring-tailed lemur group fecal microbial communities from Wisconsin, USA - L1105 metagenome | ecosystem: Host-associated > Mammals > Digestive system > Large intestine > Fecal | place: USA...
CTGCGCCACCCGTATGTCAAGCCCACGACAAAAAAATTTATCTTTTTTCAAAGAAAGTTTGGCGATATATCAAGGGCTTTCCTGCGTCTCAATCAGGAAAGCCCTTAGTCTCTATTTATTCGTTTTTTCTCCGGTATCAAAGACATCCTGCATTTTATAGACTATCTCGATCCGGTTTCCAGGGAATACATACACTTTGTCAATCAAGGCATCAATCAGCGATTGTGTCAGACTGTCAGCCCCGGAGACTTCCTTTATGATTTCCCGACGCTTGACTTTGGCCTCATAGTCCGCCTGGGCCTGTTTGGTCTGTGCCGCTGCCATTGTGCAGACATTCTTCACTCGGACCAGTTCTGCGTCATATCCGGCTTTCTGCTCTTTGTAAGTGCCCAGGTCAATCTCGCCAAGGGCAAACTGCTCATAAAGCTGCCGTTTGGCATCCTGCAAAATCCGAACTTTCTTCTCATATTCTGATTGCTGGACCATCTGCAAATCAAGATTGTCTTTGCCGTCCCCATCAACTCCCAGCACGGTATCTACCTGTGCCCGGATGATCTGGAATACAGCCGTTTCCAATTCCTCTGCCTTGACCGACATACCGTGGCAGGCAAAATCTGTGTTTACCTGAGAGTGCCGGCAATAGAACTTCGGATATTCTGTAGTCCGTGACAGTGCATGGTCGCAGCAGCCGCAGAACACTTTCCCACGCAAAGGGTAATCATGCCGTTTTTTGTTTGGGATAGAAAAGCGGCGTATGCCGGCTTTGGCCTGCTCGAATAACTCTTTGCTGACAATCGCCGGGTGATGATCCGGTATCTTGTACCATTCGCTTTCGTCTTTCAGTCTTATGCGGTGCCCGCCAATCTCGGTAACAGCCCGCTTGCCTATAACATAGGTGCCGATATAGCGTTCATCCTCCAGAATACGCAGGACGGTGGAACTGCTCCATGTTCCGTGCGTCCTCGATACATCATAGAAGCTCTGTCCCTTGCTCTTGCGGTATTCCCCAGGTGTGGGGATATTCCGCCGGAACAACTTCCGGGTAATCTCCGCCGCTGTGGTTCCCTCGGCAGCCCACCGAAAGATCAGACGGACAATATCAGCCACATTCTCGTCAATCTCCATACGTCCGTCTGCGCTTTTCCGGTACCCATAGGGGCAAATTTTGCTCTGGTACTCGCCACGCTGCATTTTTGCGTATTTAGCGGTTTTTGTCTTGACCGACATATCCCGGCTGTAGCACTCACTGATAAGATACTTAAAGGCCACGTCAATACCCCCGGTGTCTCCCTTGAAATTGATGGTGTCAAAATCGTCACTGACAGAGATAAACCGCGTATGGTACAGGGGGAATACCCGCTCAATGAAATATCCGGTCTCAATGCTGTTACGGCCAAAGCGGGAAAGGTCTTTAACCATGATACAGTCGATCTTTCCAGCCTGAACCATTTCCAAAAGCTCCTGAAAGGCAGGACGCTCAAAATTAGCGCCGCTGTGCCCGTTGTCTACAAACTCCAAAACCTCGGCCCGGTCCCACTCCGCCAGTGACATAGCGTGCTCCCGCAGGATCGCCCGCTGGTTGGGAATACTCATGCTTTCGGTTTTCGTGTCCTCCAAAGAAAGACGGATATAAAATGCGATCACAAATTTCTGCATTGTTCCACCGCCTTTCCATATTCCTCAAATTCACTCTTGAAGCGGAAGCTCACACGGATTTCCTTGTCATGGGTAATCTCGATCTTCTCAATCAGCCTGTCAATCAGGGCAGCGGTCAGGGTATGGTCTTTTTCCAGAACCTTTGCATCCTGTTCCAGCTCCCTATATTTGGCAAGCTGGGCGTCCATGACGGCAAGCCCGTTTTCCAAAGTGCTGATCTCGTCAGAGAGTGTGGCGATGGCTGCCTCGTAATCCTTTTTCATCGTGAAGTATTCTTCACTGGTGAGCACTTTCTGCACGAAGTTTTCATAAAGGCCACGGACAAAACGGCGGTTTCTATCAATTTCCTGCTTCTTTGCGGAAATACCCGCTTTCAGATCGTCACGCTCTTTCTTCCGCTTTACCTCCGCCTCTAAGACAAAGGAATAATTACCTAAAGCAACCGTCAATTCCTGCTGCAATATGGCAACAACAGCGGCGAGCAGATCCTTTTCGGTGACAGAAACACCCAGACACCCATTCCTGTCTATACGGCTTTTGGTAAGGCAATGGAACAGGTAAACATCCGGCCCTTTCTTCCGTTTATTGCGCTGCCGGTGAAGGCTGCCGCCACAGTGGGCGCAGAATACTTTTCCCTTAAAGATGTTCGGGGTATAAGGGTCAATCTCATGTGCCTTGCTTTCTTCGCACACCTGTCTGCGGTATGCCTTTACTGCCTCAAAAACTTCATGGCTGATAATGGCCTCATGGGTATTGGTGGCGATAATCAGGTTGTCCCCGTCTGCCTGTACCTGCCGGTGGTCCACAATTTTTGTCTTTCCCTGCACCAGATCACCGGTATAAACTTCACTGTCCAGTATCTTTGCAACCGTGCGGGTCTGCCACTTGCCGGAGCCGATCAGGTTTTCATGGGTGATCTCACCCGTGGCATGTTTCCGGTGGCTGGGCGTCTGTATGCCCTGTTCGTTCAGCCTGCGGGCAATATCATTCAGCCCTATATGCTCATAAGCCCACTGGAAAATCTGAAATACGACCTCGGCGGCCTCCGGGTCAATGAGCAGCTTATGGCAGTTCTCCGGGTCTTTCCGGTAGCCATAAGGGGCACGTGCGCCAATGTATTCACCGTCTTTCATGGCCTGCCTTGCCTGGGCTTTGATCTTGCGTCCGATGTCCAGCGCATAGGCTTCATTGATCATGTTCTTCAGGGGCAGCATAATACCGCCGTGAAGGTTGCTGGCATCCGCCGTGTCAAACTGGTCTGTCAGGGCAATAAAGCGTATCTGATGCACCCGGAAATACTGCTCGATATAGTAACCGGTATCAATGGAATTGCGCCCCAGCCGGGACAAATCCTTTACGATCACACAGTCAATCAGCCCGGCCTCAATATCAGAAAGCATCTGCTGGAAACCCGGACGGTGGAAATTGGTGCCTGTAGCGCCATTGTCAACATAGGTGTTGCAAACAACAAATTCCGGCCTGCCAGCCAGAAAATTTTCCAGCACCAGCTTTTGGTTCTCAATGGAATGTCCGCGCTTTTTGTTGTCCTCCACAGACAGCCGGATATAAAGGGCGGTGCGGATATAGAGGGAAGTATTACACACCGGCGCCGCCGTTTGGTTTTTTCTGCTCTTTCTTGCCATTTATCCCACCATCCTTTCCTTGAACTGCACAACGGTCTCCGCCGCCTGCTTTGCGAGTTTTAATGCCTTCTGGTATTCATCCTGATAGTTGAATTCAATATGTAGGTCATTCTTTCCCAAAACCGTAATGCTGCGTATAAGCTGTGCCACCACCCGGCGATCCAAATCCTCCAGAGTGGAGAACTTCATAAAATGGGCCATCCAGCGGTTGCGCTCGCTCCGGTTTTCCAGCACATCAGTCAGCTTTTCGTTCAGTTCGGCAATGGCCTGTTTCAGCAGGTCAATATCCGCATTGTACTTGCGCTTATATGAAAGAAATTCCTCTTTCGTCAATATACCGCTGACAAGGTTCTCATAGAGCTTTGTCTTAAAGCCCTCAATCTTTGCCATGCGTCTTTCATTGGAGGCAATCTGCCCGGCATATTCCTGGGCAAGCTCCCGGTTGATCCGTTCCTGGCTGATACCTGAGAGTAGGGCATCCAGGGAGGCTACATTGTCAATATGGCCTTTCAGACTGTCCCGGACACACTCAATCAAATCTTCCTCTTTGAGCATGACAGAATCCGCACAGCCGCCTTTCTTTCCTGTCGGGCAGTAGTAATAGTGATACTCCCTGCCTTTGTAGTGGTTGGTTTTCCGGGTCATGCGGCAGCCGCAGCACCCGCAGATCAGAATACCGGAAAACAGGTACACCTTATTTTCCTTTGGGGAAGTCCGGGTATCGATCCGCTTGATTCTCTGTACCAGGTCGAAGTCGTGCCGCTCCACAATCGCTTCATGGGCGTCCTCCACCCGAATCCATTCATCTTCCGGCTTGTTTTCCCGCTCCTTTAATTTGAAGTGGGGCGTGGTCTGCCGGCCCTGTACCAGCGTACCCGTGTAGGTCTCGTCCTGCAAAATGCGGATGATGGTTGTCGCCGACCAGCGGCAGTCCTTTTTATCTGTATAGCCGCCCTTTGCATGGGGCATCCCCTGGCTTCTTTTATATGCCAGTGGGGAGAGAACCCCCAGCCGGTTCAGCTCATTTGCAATATGCGCCGCACTGAACCCCTCCAGGCGTTTCCTGAAAATATCCCGTACCACGCCAGCGGCATACTCGTCAACCTCCAGGCGCTTGTGCTTGTCACCGGTCTTGATGTAGCCATAAACAGCGAAGGCCCCGACAAAATCACCGCTGCGCCGCTTCACATCCAGGGCACTCCGGGTCTTAATGGAAATATCCCGGCTGTACGCCTCATTCATTATGTTTTTTACGGAAACAGTCAGATCGTCGCCCGTGTCATTCAGGGTGTCCACGTTATCGTTAATCGCAATAAAGCGTACCCCGTAGGCGGGGAATACCCGGCGCATATAGCGCCCTGTTTCAATGTACTCACGTCCCAGCCGGGACAGGTCCTTGACAATGACACAGTTGGCTTTGCCTTCCTTGATAAGCTCCATCATTTCCTGAAATGCTGGCCGGTCAAAAAGGACTCCGCTGTAACCGTCGTCAATCTTTTCGTCCACAACCTCGATCTCCGGGTGCTGGGCGATATAGTTGTCAATCAGTTTCCTTTGGTTCGCAACACTGTCGCTTTCCGTTGATTTGTCATCCGTATAAGAAAGACGGATATACTTGATCGTTCTGTAAACCTGCATACAAAAACACTCCTTTCGTCGCGGAAAAATCCCGCAATTCAAGGAGTGCAGTTCGTACATTCGTTATTCAATTCCTTTTCCCAAGAATATTATAACGCTCCCCGCGGGAAAAAGCAGCCCCCAATTCAAAAAAATTTTACCGTAAGACGCCCTGCAAACATTCTTCCAGTGTAGCGCCGCCCTGGGCGAAGCTGGCCCGGACAGTAAACTTGCCGCACTTGAAGCAGTAGGGGTCTTTGATCTGCCGGACAAATTCGGCGATCCGTTCTTCCCTGGATAAATCTTTATTGACCGACACATGGCGAATATCCGCCAGCGGTTCAGCAGAAATATCCTTCTGTCCTGATAAAGTATATGGTTCCTGCATGGCACACGCTCCTTTCCATTCTGCAATATAGTGACATCAAAACCACATGAATAAGCCGGACCCGTCCATAAGAAAGCAGGCCCGGCCCATGGTATCTGATTTCGATTTTGTTATGCCGTATTTGCCACGCCCCCCGGCAGCCCTGCATCAAGCAGAGCGGGGCTGCCATAGGCTGCGGCCAGCTTTACCGCATCATAGCCCCGCCATTGCCGCCGCTTTGCCAGAGCAAGCGCACAGGGCAGGGACTCCCCTTCAAGTCCGTGAGAGGTTGTGAAAAAGTACCATTATGATCTGCGTCGTCGTCGCGCCCAGCCTGCCACAGCCAGGTCAATGGGTTGCGTAGATCGCTCGGACAGCCGGTGCATCACCTCCTTAGCTGTCTGTCATTGCGCCGCCCCATTTGCCGCTCGGAACACAGAAAGACGTACCTATGGCAACGTATATTCAGTTGTCAAAGAACAGGAGAGGGCGGACAGTTATGACAATTCACGTCTGCGGTGTGCCGGGGCGTCTGCCACACGGCCACACCCTCCGGGCTTGTCCTGCCAGAAATATGTCCCTCTATTATTCATTTCATTTTTGGGGCTGTTTTTCGGGGTCTGGATCAAATTTCTTCCAGAATTTTTTTCAGGCGCCGAAGCCCCCGTTGGATTCCTTCATGCACGGAGCTGGGAGAAGAATGCTCGCTCTTTGCAATTTCCGATAAGCTCATACCAAGAAAGAAATGGGCGCTGATCCGGCTGCGCTGCTTCTCCGGCAGCATGGCAACCGCCCGATACAGCCGGGCATTTTCTTCTTCCTGTTCCAGAATTTCCGCCGGCGTCAGCACGATCACCAGAGCATCCCGCTCCACGTTCTCGTCATAGTCCAGCGAAAAATATGCCTTGTGCCGGTATGTACGCAGGAAATGGGCTGCCTCACTCAATTTGTATTCGTTGAGCAGATCGGCAACCTCGTCCGGCACTTCCACGATCATATCTGTTGTGTAAAAAGGGTAATAGTCCCTCAAATTGATTTCTTTCATTATGGTGTCCTCCAATTTCGATTTTTGAGTTGATAGCTGGCAAAATCGAAATCAGAGGGCGGGGAACGGCAGCGGGGATAGTTGCTGCCAGTCCGCTCAGCATACCCAAGAATTAAAAAGCGCACCTGCACAATGGCAGATACGCGCGGGCTGTCACTATAAGCAGAAAAAAGGAAGCAAAGAGCGTTTTGTGTCGAAAGAAAAAGCGCTGCAATCCTTTCTTCGTGGATCGTAGCGCTTATCGCATGAAATATATATTTTTTCTTTTGTTGGCCGACGCCCTGGGATAACATCCCCGATCCCTCCCTAATAAGGAGGATCAGGAAACGTGTTTAGTTAACTGCCTCCTTTTTGGAGAGAATTATATCGAGGAAATTTCCCTTGATTTTCCCGAAAAATCCTGCTTTCAGCATGGAAAATCGCAAGTTTCGTCATAAGCCGACGGGCTATATGACATTCACCTTAAATTCTCTATAAATCGTCAAATAACAAATTTATAGCCAACGCTGTGAACGCTCTTAATGTAATCAGGCACATCAGGCTCAACTTTGAGCTTTTTGCGAAGGTTACTGACATGGTTGTTAATAGCCTTCCGGGAATAGTAGTCGCAGTCCTCATGCCATACGATGTCAATAATCATCTCATAAGTAAACACACGCTTAGGGTTCATAATCAATAGGGCAAGTATGTCGAATTCCTTTGCAGTCAAATTGATTTCTTGATCCCGTACACAGACCATTCGCTGTTCCAGGCAAAAATATAGGTCGCCTTCGTGAATCTTTGTCAAAGGGTGTTTCTGATGTTCCAGTGGATCATGATTTGGGGTAATGACAACGGGAATATCAATATCGCTTTGGCTATCATATTCAAAAATGTACTGCGTTAATTCCTTTTTCTGCTCTGGACCAAGAACAGCAAACAGTTTTTCGCCAATTTGCTTTCCACTCTCTGATACATCGAGCATAGCTATTTTTCCCACGTCATCACCTCCTTATCTTTATATCTGGGAGATATGGGATCAGACATGGCACATGGGCTATTTACAACAGAAACAGACTGCTCCAGAGTATGAGAAATATATTCTGCTAACTCCTGCCGCTGCGTGTCATTAAGCAAAATTAACAGCCTTTCCGCAATATGCCGACCATTCTCCGATATATCCAATAAAGCTAATTTCCCATGTTATCATCATCTCCTTCAAAACAACAGAATTTATTATCTACGAAATTCACAGGCTTTGCGTCTTATACTTGGTTTTACCGAATTTCTTTTCTTTTGAATAATATAATGCCGCAGCCAGAAGTAAGAACAATTATCAGCATCGAATAGCCCATCCATCGGTAAGGAGCATTTTCGATGTTCTTGTTTGTTATTCCACTTGCGTCAAACGCATCTGCAAGCTGCATGGCCTGTCCAGAGGGCAGCAGATCGTTGACGACTTCAAGAACGGTTCTCGGTGTTCCGTCAATATACAGAGGGTTAGGGAGCTGTTCAACCTGTGTAGGGATGCCTACCTCGTTGACGCTCACATAGTTGTCGTACATCTCCGGCTCACCAAGTCTTTGATAGATATAAGAGCTGGACACAAGTAACACCAAAGCCAGTATCATGCTCACGACCACATTACCTGCCTTATTGGTGTTCAACATAGCCAACATCGTCATAATGCTTGTAAAAGCTACGGAAACGAAAATGCTGCATATCAGGCACATGGTAATAATACTCGTTTCTGTTAGCAGTTCACCATCTTTGGAGCTGCCCACCATGATAATACCAGCAACATAGGCCAGAGAAATCAACATACAGGCAATCGAACACACAATAAGGTTTGCTAAGTAAATCCGCATCCGTGAATGTCCGACTACCAGCTTATTCCGAATTGTCCCATCACTATATTCTGAACCGACAAATAGGCTTATAAAGATTGCTGCCACAAGGCCCATAAACGGCGCAAACTCAAAAACGCATCCATCAAGCGCAAAACCCGCTCTGGCTTCCGAAGCGGCATTTGACGCGCTATATACGCCGTAGGCAAACATGCAGATCAGTAAAATCCAAAACACAAATTTTTTCAGCATACGAAAGAATGTCGATGCAAACAATCTACTCATGGCTAATACCTCCAATTAAATCAACATAATAGTTTTCCAAATTTTCTTCCCGCTCCTGTATGGAAAGTACCTCGCACTGGTGCTTTTCAAGGGCGGCGGTCAGTCGGGAAATATTTACCCTGTTATAAACCTCTGCTACATTGGGAGAAAGCATTTTATAGGGCTGGCCCGCTTGTTCCAGTACAGCGGCAAGAGCTTTTCCGTCCGTCACTTCAATGCGGACAGATTTACGGAATGAATTTTCCAAATCGCTTGCACTGATTTCCTTTATCATTTTCCCATTGTCGATGAAACCGTAGTGAGTAGCAAGCCGGGATAATTCATCAAGGATATGGCTGGACACCAAAATGGTGATGCCATATTGCTGATTAAGGTTTAGAAGAAGCTGCCGCATTTCAATAATGCCTTGCGGGTCAAGTCCGTTGATCGGTTCGTCCAGCACCAAAAACTGAGGATTACCCACAAGGGCAATCGCAATTCCCAACCGCTGCCTCATTCCAAGACTGAAATTTTTTGCCTTTTTCCTGCCGGTATTTTCCAAGCCGACCATCTTCAAGAGCTGCGGGATGGTGTCAAAAGAGCGTATCCCCAAAATACGGTACTGTTCCTTTAGGTTGCCGGTTGCCGACATATCAAGATAGATCGCTGGTGTTTCAATGACTGCACCCATTTGTTTTCTGGCATTGAGGATTTCATGTTTTCGGCTGCTGACGCCGTACAGAGTGTAGTCCCCGGAAGTGGCTTCTTGCAGTCCGCAGATCAGCCGCAGCAGGGTCGTTTTCCCCGCCCCGTTTTTTCCTACCAGCCCATAGATTGCGCCTTTAGGGATGTGCATGGAAAAATTGTCCAACGCTCTATGATGGCCGTAAATCTTTGTCAAAGCCTCTGCCTTGAGAACATAATCCAAAATATTACCTCCTTTTGATGGCACTCGCTGTTTGTGGAGTGCTTTTTCTTACAGGAACCATCATAAAGTGAAAACCTCACAGAAATGTCACCGCAAGAGGTTTTTTCCCCCTTGAAACCTCACGATTTTGTGACATTTGAAAACGGCCACCCTTTCGGATGACCGTTTTCATCGTTATTTCTTATTCTGCAATACGCAGTCGTTCCACCACCGTTTTCTGCGCCATTTTGTTATAGCAGACAATCGGCACAAAAGCGGTAATAAGAACCAGCGGAATCATGCACAGGAAAACAGGGAGCAGGGTAAAATGCCATGTGAAATAACTTAATTCTGCCCCCATCATCCGAACCACCGTTAAACTCCCTACAACAGAGAGAATCAGGGAACACAAAAGCCCTAAAGCGGAATAACCGACGCCCTCATAGATCAGCATTTGTTTGACCTGTTGGCCCGTCATGCCCACCGATTGCAACATGGCAATTTCCTTGTGCCGGGACAAAATGGAGGTCGTCATGGAGTTAATAAAGTTTAGGATACCAATAAGCGCCAGGATTGCACAGAGAACACCGCCCACAAGCCGATACATATTTATCATACCGTCAAAAGACTGGCGCAGAACAACTTTAGAAAGATAGTCCAGTGCAGTGTCAGTGTTTGCGGTATAGTTTTTCAGCCAGTTTTCAGCGGCAAGCAGGTTTTCATCATCCACATTGAATATCGTTTTCATGGCTGGTTGATCGGCAGCTACCATATTTCCCAGCAATTCACTTGTTGGGAAAATATAATCCAACCCCATATCCACCTTCAAAGGAGTTTCCAGTGCCTTTGGAATATTGACCACAGCAAGCACTTCATAAGCCTTGCTTGTTCCGTCAAGTTGTGGAACGCTGATCTGATCTCCCGGCTGGTATAGATAAAGGGAACCGTCACCCATCATCTGCATAGGTGTAACATATACACCTGCTCCTGATTTCCATTTTTCCGTGTCCAGTTGACCGTCCAAGACCTGTATATATTCTGCCGGGAAATCGTCCAGACCGTACACATTAACGCCGTGTTCCTGCCGTACCATATAATTGCCCAGTTCTTTTGCAACGGCATCGGAAGAAACGGCAAGTTCCTGTAAACGGGCAAGGTCGTTTTCGGAAAGGGACTGTTTGGAAGTCCATAAGTAGACACTTCCTATATCTTCAAGACCATTCAGACTTTCCGCCTGACTGATGAAATCCCGACTTACATTCGCCGTATTAAATGGAGCGTAGCTATTGATAACCGTCGTATCGGCAACTGTAAAATCCGTCAGACTAAAATCGGCAACAAATTTGTCAAAGTCAAACGAAGTCACATAGGTATAAACACTGTTCAAAAGAACGATACTTAGCGCAAACGACAAGGTGACAATCACTACTTTTTTCTTATTTCGTCCAAGATTATTTTTGGCCATCATGGTCGTGCTGATACGTTTACTCCGCCGCTGCTTCTTTTTCATCGGGGCCTGCTCTACATAGTGAAGTGCCTCCATCGGGGAAACTTTGGCCGCCAGCGTAGCGGGCTTTTGGCAGCTAATGAAAACCGTAATCAGGGAAAAGACGATGGCTACCAAGAAGATTATCGGATTTACAGTCGTAACCACGCGCATATCATCCGTCAGTATATTCACGATAAAGGGCAGCAGCAAACGGCCAATGGGCCACCCCAGTAACAATCCCAATGGAATACCGATAAGGGATAACTTGACAGCTTTTTTATAAACGATTTTTCTAATCTGCCTTGCGGTTGTTCCCAGCGTTTTCAACATTCCGTAAAATCGAATATCCTGCGCTATCGAGATATAAAACACATTGTAGATCAGAAGATAGCCTGCGATAAAAATAACCACGATCCCGGCTGCAAGGGGTAGCATATTGGAAAGACTAACGGTTGCCGTCCCATAAGCGTCATTGATGCTCACCCGTTCATCCAGACCATATTGTGAGGTTACTGACAGCGCCTGCTTCTCAATATCCCATTCCGTAGGCATCATCATAACAGTATCAATATAGCCGGTTCCTACCGGGGGCGTGGCTCCGTCTGTTTCCCCTCGAATAACAGGAGCTACTTGTTCCGTGTATTCTTTGGACAGCAGCATTGTTTGGCGGTAGGCCACCGCGTCACCATCCCAAATACCACACAGGGTAAAAGTATCAGTAAAAGTGTCCGTATCGGTCACAAAGGTAAGTTCCATTTGTGTGCCGATTTCGTCCGGCAGCCCCATTGCCGCCAGAACAATACGGCTTGTGGCGATCTCATTTTTCTGCTCCGGCAGCCGCCCGGTATCGGGGGAGTTGAATGTCATATCCGCATAGGCGGCATCGCCATAACGCAACTCCGTAGGTGTTTTATGAAAACTATCCCCCATGGCGTTGCCGATGATGACAGAATAACCGATGTCTTTCACATCTGTGTCGGCTGCCAGCCGTTCATATTCGTCCCAAGACACGCGCTTGATACCCACATGAGCGGAAGTGCCAATCGTCCTCATGTTGCTTTCCTGCATAGCAGTCTGCAAACTAATGGCAATCGTGGACAGGCTGGTAAACAAAAGCGTTGCGAGCATGATTGCCAAAACAGCAATCGTATTTTTCTGGGCTTTCAGTGAACGCTTTGCCAGCAGTTTCAGAACGGGCCTGTTATTGTTTCCAAATAGAATGTCATTCATGTTTTCGCCCCCTTTACATGGAAATTCTGCCGTCCTCAATACGGATAATGCGGTCGGCAAGCTGGGCAATCTCATTGTTATGAGTTATCATTACAATGGTCTGATGGAATTTCTGGCTGGTGACTTTCAAAAGGCCCAACACATCACTGCTTGTTCGGCTGTCAAGGTTGCCAGTGGGTTCATCCGCCAGAACAATAGCAGGTTTGGAGACAAGGGCGCGGGCAATAGCCACACGCTGCTGCTGGCCGCCGGAAAGATTGTTCGGCATACTGTTGAGCTTCCCGTCAAGAGCCAGCAGTTTGACAACTTCTTTCATAAACCGCTTGTCCACAGTGTCGCCGTCCAGTTCCACCGGTAGAACGATATTTTCATAGACATTCAAGACAGGTACAAGGTTGTAATTCTGGAAGATAAAACCAATGTTGCGCCTGCGGAAGATCGTAAGCTGTTCGTCCTTGAATTTGGATAGTTCTTTTCCTTTCACTATAATGCTGCCGGAAGTCGGCGTGTCCAAGCCACCCATCATATTCAGCAGGGTAGACTTGCCGGAGCCTGACGTGCCGACAATGGCAACAAATTCTCCATCCTCAATCGAGAGGGTCACGCCGTCTAACGCTTTTGTGATGTTCGGCTCTGTGCCATAATATTTTTTCAAATCCGTTGTTTGTAATATGCTCATATAGAACACCATCCTTTCTTTGTGATGGCTCTATCTTAAAGACCAATCCTCACAGAAATGTCACCGCAATAGAGTTTTTGCCCCATGAAATCTCACAATCTTGTGACATTTCAATTTTCGGGGTGCGCTTGATCTACTTTCGGAGCAGGAAAACAGAAAAGGTTGAGCCTTTCCCAATCTCAGACACCACCCGGATATAGCCACCCTGCAAGGTCACGATCTCGCGGGCCAGATACAGCCCAATGCCGATTCCCTCTACATCGTGAACGTCGTCCTCCCGATAAAACCGTTTGAAGATTGCCCCTTGATGCTTTTCCGGGATCCCCTTGCCCGTATCGGCAACACTGATTTTCAAATACAGTTCCCAGCACTCCACTGTCACGGTAATTTTTCCGTTCTCCGGCGTGTATTTCACCGCATTATCCAAAATATTGAACAACGCTTCGCTTGTCCATTTTCTATCATGGGGGATGTCCAGATGTTCCGGGCAATCTACCGAAACATCAATCTGCTTCTTTTCTGCGTTCAGCAAAATACCGCCCAAGGCTGACGCCAGCGTGTCATAAATCGGCTGCATTTTCTTTTCCAGTGAGATGATGCCTGTTTCCAGCCGGGAAGTTTTAATCATGGCCTGCATGAGAAAATCCAGCTTATCGAGTTGACTGGCGGAAGCCAATAAAAATTCTTTCTGCTTATTGGGCGGTACATCCTGCTCCATGAGTGTACTGTTTATCATGTTCAGATTTGCAATCGGTGTTTTCACCTGATGGGAAATATCCGAAATCAGCTCTTGCAAGTCAGCCCGTTCTTTGGCAACATTGCGGCGATTCTCATTCATCACTTCATAGAGCCGCCCCAGCCGATAGTTGATTTTGTAAAACAGGCTTTCTTCTTCGGCCACTTGCAAAGGCGCAACACTCCCGGACAGCATATCATCAAGCGTCTTGCAAAAGAGATCAGAAAACAAGGTCAGCTTGCGCCGAACCAGCGCAACAAAGCAAACCACACAGAACAAAACAAATGAGCAGAAGAACAGGCAGCATAATACTGCCGATATACTGTGTGTTAAATCATATAGGATGATTGTAGTCGCTGAAACAGATAGAAAAAGTACCAACCCTAAAAACACACAGGCTTTGTTGATAGACAGCTTCTTTGCGTTCATTTTTGAAGTCCTCCTATCCACATATACCCCATGCCGTAAACAGTTTTGATGTACTGCTGGCCGTCCGCCTCAATCTTATTTCGTACCCGGCTGACTGCGGCAGTTAAGGCGTGTTCGTCCACAAAGTTGCCGTCAATGTCCCACAACTTTTCAAGAAGAACCTGCCTCGTCAAAACAATTTTGGGATTTTTGGTTAGCACTTTTAACAATCGGTATTCCAGCGGTGTAAAGGTGATCGCTTCCCCGGAAAGTGTCGCAGTCATTTCCGAAAAGTCTATGGACAAGATACCATCATCATAGCAGTCCCCGCCGGATTGCTTCGCAATGCGGCCCAGCAGTGCCGCCAACTTTTTTTGAAAAACGCTCATGTGGAATGGCTTTGTTACATAATCGTCGGCACCCAGCTCATAGCCTTTGAGCATATCGCTTTCCATGTCATTTGCTGTTAGGAAAATCACTGCGGTATCAGGGTGTCGCTCTTTGGCTTCCCGGCAAAAATCAAAACCGTTTCCGTCCGGTAGGTTCACATCCAGCACGATCAAATCATAGTTCTGCTTCTCAATAAAATTCACCGCCACCTGCTTTGATAAAGCGGCATCTACGGTATATCCCATTGTGTTCAGATTATAGCACAACGTATTATTCAAAAGGCGGTCATCTTCAACTACCAAAATTCGCACCGTATCACATCCTTTTCTTTTTAGAGTATCACCTAAATGTCACAGAAACCTCACGGTAAAACTATTTTTTGTTTTCTTTTCGCCGCTTATCAGTCGGCTTTTCTGCATCTATAGGAATCAGCCACACCCGGCTAAGATGGACAAGCCCATCAATTCTGTCCTCTGCACAAAGTTTCTGTATTCGCCGTTCAGACAGTTCCCATTTCTTTGCAGCTTCTTGTACTGTCATATATTCAAACATAGCAAATCCTCCCGGTAGATTCTCTTTACATTATAGACGGTCAACCGAATAATATCAACAGCATAATTGTGAACACTTTCCGATACAGTGGAGCAAAAAACATACTGGCAAGCAATGCAATCTTCCGTAAGATTGCGTATTTTAGAGGATTTCCCGTTGCCGTGAAACCCTCTAAAATGCTTGTTGGTGACATGTCCCCAAACCCCTGAGATCGTCCCCTGCGGTGACGGCTGCGCGTTCCTGCGGAACACTGAAAACCCAAAGCAACGTAAGACTTATTGCCGGGATTTTTGCTTGTCTTTCTGCTGTTCCTGGGAAGAAGGAACGTCCAGCAGATAATCCACATTGGCCTTGATATTGTGAAGCTCCTTCATATCAGACCGGGCTTGTTTATAGGCAGCATAGGCTCTCCGTTTCTGTTCCAGCAGACCAGCGTATTCCTCCCGGAGCGATTTGACGGAGGGCAGTTTCGTAATTCCCATGCTGTCAAAATATTTCTTCGCCGCCTGGTGCAATAGAATGTCTGCCTCATGCTCCACCCGGAACTTTTTACTATAACCGGCTTTGCGGTATTCCACATAAACTGCCCGCGTTTTTGCATAGCCCACGATCTGCTTCTGCAATTCCCCGTTAGCGGTCATCCGTGATTCCAGTTCCTTGATCTGTGCTGACAGCGTATTAAAGCTGGCGGTAGCCGCCGCAGCTTTTTCCTGCAAATCTTCATAACTCATATCGCCATGCTCTTTCAGGTAGATCACCGCCTGGGAGAGCTGTTTTAAGTTAAACACCTTCGCCCAGCGTTCATAGCCCGGCCCCTTGCCGGCCCGGACCGCCGCCTCAATATCCACCAGCAGCCCAACCTTTGGAGCCGGCTTTTGGGAGAAAGTACGGCGGGGCTTTACCGTGCGGGTGCCCTCGATCCGTTCCCGTATGGCCTGCTCGGTATAGTCGCCTTTCAGCGTATTGCACCGGGTATAGTTTTGCTGCCCCGGCACCCGGAACCGGAGGTTCTTACGCTCTTGGTTTACTTCAATTCCGGCTGCCTCCAGCTTTTTCAGAAATTCCTCAAAGTCCTTCGGCCTTTCTTCCAGAGCCGCGTCGATTGCCCGACGTAGCTGCTCCTGGAAGGAGGGCTGCTTCGTATTTCCCAGCCATGTGCCATAGTGGTCCCTGCTGGGTTTTGGATTTTCCACGATAGACAGACCGTGCTCCAGACACAGCTTGTCATTCATGCGCCGGACCGCCCAGGTAGAGCCCCAGAAGTTGCGGAATTTTCGGGTACAGTCAAGGGCGGTGGAATTGATGATGATATGATTATGAACATGGTGCTTATCCACATGGGTACACACCACAAAAGCATGATTGCCCTTTGTCAGCTTCAGCGCAAGCTCCCGCCCGATCTGGTTCGCCTCTTCCGGCGTGACCTCGCCGGGCTTGAAGGCTTGCCGGAGGTGGTAGGCGATCACATCATCCGCGCCCCGGTCCCGTCCGGTCAAGTTCAAATACTGTCGCTTGGAAAGGAGGAACTCCGCATCCGCGATCCGGCTATCACACGCATAGCCATAAATGAATTTTCCAAAATCCGTTTTCTGCGGATTCTCCACATAGTCAACGATGTCTGCAATAGCGGTAGACACATCCCGGCCTTTCCCTACATGCAGCGGCATTAGTCTTGTGGTCGCTATCTGAATCACCCCCTTGTTAAAATGAAAGAGCTGCCCGGAAGGACAGCCCTTAGTATGTATTCGTTATAGCGCCGGTGTATCTTTTTGCTTTGGCGCCCGCCCGCCGCATTTCCATAGCGCCATCGGGTGATGTTCAATACGCGAGAGAATATCAGCATCGTCAAACAAAAGATCCGGCTGATATTTTCCTTCTGCAAAAGCCTGCCAGAAGGACAGCTCCGTATCTTCCGGTTTTAGAATCGCTGCTAAATAATCCTTTACCTGTTTCTGCGCGGGGGCCAGGTCAAAGCGTTCTCCACGGCGCAGCACCGGTGTAAGGTCCGTCCTGATTTTCCGTGCGGATATGCTGCCAATACCATCAAGGTCAAAGTGTTCCGGCACGGTTTCCGAAGCAATCGCCGCATAGAACATAATACACTTTCTGAAAAGCGGCTCCTGAGTCTCGTCAAACAATCCATACTTTTTCATATTGAACATATCATATAAATCCCGCGGAGCCGCCCGGTTTAAGAGGGCAACCGTCTTTGCGGAGAAGATTTCCAGAGGATCAACGCTTAATACTGTAAGCTCCTGATCGTTCCATGGCAAATAAACCGGTCTGCGGGAAACAGGCAGCGTATGACAGCGGAGCATATAGTTGATCTCAATTTTCAGGTTGTCTTTCATTCCTCCGGCATTCACATACTCGTACACGAAGGAATCCAGCGCGTGGTATTGCTTTGATTTCAAACTGAGCGTATAGCCGGAAGCCGCCATGTATTTTTGTATGTGTTCATTGATCTGCGCCCGCTCCGCCAGCATAGGTTCCCTTGATACATCCTTTGAGAAATCGAGGTCTATATCAACCGACAGGCGGGGCAAATCAAAAATCGTCAAATTGATTGCCGTGCCGCCTTTCAGGGCGAGGCTGTCCGCAAGCAGCCCATCGCTTTCCATAAAAGAAAGAACGTCCGCGAGGCGGCAGACCTTCTCAAAGGTGTCACGGACAAAGCCGAGTTCTTTGGCCTGTCTGCCAAGCGTAATACGGTCAAAGCGCATCATAATCAGTTACCCCCTTATTTATGATCGTTTTCAAATCTTTTGGAGCAAACAGCTTCCATCTGTTATGAAGAACAAAATCGCCCTGCTTTTCAAAGAGATAGGTTTTACTGGCAGAAGACCGTTTTTCACATTCCGCAAAAAACAATTCCGGTAAAGACAGTTCCTTTTTCCATGCTTCAAGAATAAATCCGGCTTTTTGATATAGCTGTGCCCTGCCGTACAGTTCCAGAGCGTCAAGCAGTTTGTTGCAATCAAGCGAAGGAATGAGAAGAAGGCAGCGCAGCAATTCTTCCAGGCCGCCTATCTTTTCAAAATCCGCTATGCTGTCTATCACAGTCCGCTCCAAAGAAGTCACGCGGACACCGGTATCTGTTTCTATAACGCCTGTATTTCCCCGGTAGAGCATTGCACAGTAATTTACGCCGTCATAGGAAAACGGGCGGACGCGCTTTTCAGTGGTGAAGTACACATCATAAAAAACCTGGTTCGCATATCCGTAATATTCAAAGGCGCTGTGGTGGGACACACAGGCATCGTCTGTTACGCGGGAAGCTATCTGGTAGCGGTTTGGGATCGCCTGTCCGGTTTCCATGCTGATGACCGCATACAGATTGCGGCGTACACGCTCGATATATCCTTTTTGCAGATAACTCTTTATCTGCCATACAGCAGAGCTTTCTGATCCGGCGAGCTGCACCATATCATCATGTGTAAAACAGCGCAAAGCGGCAAGCTCTTTGTATAGTTCCATTGCATAGCCTCCTTTTTTGTTTTTATTATAACGCAAAGCAAGAGAAAATACAATGGTTTTGAGTAGATTTAGAAATAATCGTTTTTTGAACTGCACGAAGCAATAGGGAAAGTATCTGTTTTGTGCGAATTTGAAAATGTTTTACCGTTCCGGCTCTTTCCGTTTTGTTGGTATATGTACGGCTGCCGTCTGCTCTGTGTTCTGTTTCATGCTTTTGCGGATCGAGACTTTTTTCTCATGTTCCTTTGTATAATCGAGCCGTGCCTGGGTAAGAAATAGATCGACAAGTCCGGGGTGGCTGCGGTCCACCACAAAGTAAACATTCCGGTCTTGGCCGAAGCCGTCCGGGTTCTCATAAACAGGAATGGTTTTCGCCCAGGCTTTGTTATCGCGGGAAATGCGCCCGTCCCAATCTTTTTGTCGGACTGTGTTGGCAAGCACATAAAACATCCGGTCATAGCCGAACTGTGCCACGACCTGATGTACTGCCTCCGCACCGAGGCAGTTGTCCCGGTAGTGGTCGGCAATGGCCTGTTCGATTGCCTCCTTGCAGGCGATATTTGCCTTATAGGAAGCGCGGTATTGTTCCAGCTCTCCATGCTCATGCGCGTAGGAAGCCGGATAGATATATAACTGTGTTGTGTCTTTCATGTGATACCTCCAAATAGAAGAAGCTGCCTTGTGAGACAGCTCCAAATAGTGAAAAAGAGGGCGGGACACCGAAAATGCCCCGCCCATTAGTTTATCCAAATACAAAATCCCTGAGAGCGTGGTTTGCTCCGCCGATCATCCCGACCAGCCAGGCCGCCGCCATTGGCAGACCATAGGGGCTTATCAGGAACGCAATCACCAGCCATGCAAGCCCGGCCCACAATCCGGCAGTAAAGAACAGCACCAGCGACGCCAGAAATACAATGCCTGATAAAATCCCCAGCACCGCGCCGGACGCGATCACCAGGAACTTGCACACCAGATAAAGAAGCCCCGTAACCAGGACAAAGGGGAACGCCAACAGTTTGAATATCAGACGCATAGGTCAAGCCTCCTTCCACGGGGAAATATCATATCCCTCTACCCAAATTCTACCGTGCCGGTTCCCGGAAAGCAACGGCTTTTTTCTCCGTTTATGAAATGTTTGCAAATCCCCGGAGCAGCTTATCCATGCCATTCCAGAGGCCATCCAGCCGGGTACGCAGATCTTCTACATCCGCGGCATAAACGCTGCCGGTCTCATTGGCACGCCGGGTGTACTGGTTCAAGTTGTTGGAGCAGATACGAAGGAGGCGTATCATTTCCTGAATGTCGCCCATATCCAGGTGAATAATGTAACCGTCCACTGCCATCTTGCGAAGATAAGCGGAAAGGTTGGTGATCCCCAGCTCTGCCATGCGTTCTTTTACCAGTTCTGCCTCCTGCTCGGACATGACAAATTCCACCCGGACAGATTTTTTGCTGCGCCCGCCCTTCATCGTTCCGGCCCCTTATTCGGAGCGGGCGGTTTCGGGGAAGTAATGGCGGCGGTCCGCGCCTCTTTGAGCTTGCCGCGCAGAGTATTTTTCTTTAAGCCCTCAATGTACTCCTTTATATCGCCGCTTACAGCATGGTAAGAGCGTTTGAACCGTTCCCGTTTCAGGATCATGGCAAGTTCCCGCTCACTTTCCGGCAAATCGGTCATCGACTTTGGATTTCCATGCATCGGTATAAGCTCATTGATAAACTGCCTCCGGTTCTGGTAAGGGATTATGACGTTGGCTCCATCCTCAAATATGACAGAAACTTTTTCAATGGGGCAGGTCAGCGATTTCACCCACTCTACATGCGACCCATAATCCAGCGGATAGATATTGCCGATCACTTTCCCGTCCCGCACGTCTTTGATAGAGAGGGCATAGGCAAGGACCGGGTCTTTGGTCTGTTCATGGTAGAATCTCCAAACATTATTCGCATAGCTGTCCTCCAGATAGACTTCCCGCTCCCGGAGTGTATAGGTGCCGCAGGGCCTTGACATCCAGAGAAGGCGCCGGTCCTCCGGTTCTCCTGATAAAGCCAGCTTTTGGATCAGTTCTTTATCCATGTCAAAATCTTCTTTATAATGCTGCGTATGCAGTTCTACGACCTGCCCCAGAAAGTCCAGCACGTCAACGCCTTCAAATTTTGTTCCCATACTCAAAGCCCCCTTTCCGGGACAGGCGGTGTGATCTGCCTTGCCTCATGCTCCGGGCGTTCGGATTTCAGGCGGTCCAGGACAGAGGGCTTTTCTTCCGGCAAGATTTCCGGGGCCAGCTCCCTCACTTCCTCATGGGTCTGTCCGTCCGTCAGATCCGGCTTTACCGGGGGCTCGTTGTTCAGCCTGCCATCCAGCATATTGTAGTTGCCGGTCTGTCCTTCCTCGTAAAGCTCCGCATTCCGCAAATAGTTTTCAGGCGGCTGGAAGGGCTGCCCGGCGAACAGGATTTCCCGCTGCGCTTCAAACTGCCGGAGAACGCCGTTTTGCAGCCTGGCAAACTCCGCATACTGATCCGCTGTAAGCCCCCGCTCCAGCATTTCCGCCTGTGAATGGGCCCAGCCTTCCCCATAGAGAAAGTAATACATATCCGCCCGGTCTGTAACAAAGCACAGGGAACCGTCGCCGTTATCATAATAGGAAGTAAGCCCATCCTGATAATGATAGCGTTCCTCCCGCCCCAAATAGAGCCGGTTGTCAGCCGCAAGCATGGCAACCATACCGGCATAGTTGCTGTGTACCGCAGAGCGAATCTCCACAAGTGGGTCCGCCTCTGGTGCCATCTGTCTGCCGGGGATTTCGTTCAGTTTTTCCACCGCCGTATTTCTGGGTATCTGTTCCGCATGGGAGAGGGCTGTTTTGTCCTGCTGCGTTCCATCCTTTCGGATCGCGCCCGGTTCCGGCTCTTTTTCTTTTACAAAGTAGTGGACATTGGCTGTTGTGCGGCTGTTACATTCCCTCGCGTAAGCCTCGGCTGCCTCCTGGGAAGAAAATTCAAGGGGCCTGCCGTCCTCCTTGCACCAGTTTTCCGCCCGCCCAAAAATCGAAGCAGCGCTGCGCACCGCCCATACGCCGTAAGTCTTTTCTTTTTCCATCGGCACCTCCTGTTATCGTTCCTGCTGTTTTTCCGGTTTTGACCGGGCAGACAGTTCCGCTGTTTTCGTTTCTTTAAGCTGCTGCCGGAGGGAGGGCCTTTGTTCCTGCTCCGTATCTGTGATATTCACATATTCGCCGATGATACAAAGCGCCTCGCCATAGCTGCCGGAAGCAAATACCCGGTCCTTCATTTCCACGGCCTGGTCTGAAAGCCCATGTTCCCGCAAAGTGCGGGCAGCGATCCCCACCAGGTTAAAAATATTGCCGTCCTGCCCGATCAGAGCACAGTCCGGCTTTTCCGGCTCCGGCTCTGGTTCTGGTTCCCCGATAAACCCGCCCAGGCGGTTGGGAACATAATCGGAAAGCCAGGTGCCGCCAAAACTCTCATGGGTCTGCAAGCGCCACATGGCAAGTTTCCCGATTTCCAGATCCACGCCCTCAAAAGGGTAGAGCAGACAGGTAAGGCCGTCATACTCAAAGGCAGAAATATCCTGGAACTTCGTGCCGTTTTTCAAAATACCGGCGTCGGTGAGCATTTCATTGATTCCATCCAGCCATTCCTGCAGGTCGCCTCCGCAGCCTTGCAGGATCAGCCCTTCTTTTCCTTCCATACGGCGAAGATCCTCTGCCGCAATATGGTTGATACTCAAAAAAATCGCCTCCTATCGTTGTTGTTGGTTTTCTTTCCTGTGCCGGACAGCTTTGCCCTCCGGCGTTTTCTTTAGCTGCTGCCGGAGGGAGGGCTTTTGTTCCTCTTTCTGTAAATCCGTAAGGATCGCAGATAAGGGCTGTTCCCACCGGCTCCCAAAGCCCCGTACCACCGTCCCGGCCAGCGCACCGTTTTCCCTGAACATTTCCAGCGTGGTAAAAGCACTGTCAAAGAGGGAAATGTTTCTGGAATCCACGCAAGGGGCAAAGTGGATCACCCCTTTGGGATAGTTTTTGCCGGTCCCGATCCAGCCCCGTACAAAATCATCAAAGTCTTTTGTGATCCCTGCGTCTGCCAGTTCCATGGCATGGCTGGCATTTACAAAACTTGTTTCTTTATACTGGCGTCCCAGGACCAGCACGCCGGTCTTTGGGTTAAACAAAAAGCGCCGGTTGTCGATCTGCTGCATATCAATGGCCTGCGTCCTGGTATCGATCCGCATGATCTCCGGCGCAATCGGTATTTTTTCTATAGGCATCCCTCCAAACCGTCATAAAAACAGAGCGCCGGGAAAGCGCCCTTTGTCCGCAACTTACCCCCGTTTCAGAAGCCGGGAGTATTCTAATATAGGCACTCCGTAAACAGATCCTTAAAACCCTTGAAAACACTGGCCTGATTGGGCTAAGTTGCGGACACATCACCTCCTGTTTTGCCGGCTGCGCCGTTTCCGTTCCCGCTCGGATTTTCGTCTGGCAAAGCTGCGGCAATGGTCGGAACAATACGCCCGACTTGTGACAGGAAGGTAAGCCTTTCCGCATACCGGGCATATTTTCTGCCTGAGAAAAGTATCTTCACCGGTCAGGGCAGATTCCAGCTTTGGCTCCGTAGGCAGCACCGCCGCCCGGAAATAGCGGCAGAACGCGCCGGTCCACCATTTATTCAACATGTAACAGGGACAGTCCAGGGGAAGGCAGAGCTTATCCTGGCAGTCATAGTTGGCGCACAGGTTCGTCACCAATCTGCGGATCGCTGCCCGCTCGAATCGTGTCAGTTCCCTTTCCGGCAGGGCGCTCATTTGCGCCCGCCTTTCTTCGCCGGAAACTCCAGCTTGAAATTCACATACTTGCCGCCCGTATCATCCAGCACCACAACCGCGTCATAGGTCCGGCCCGTTTTCTCGCTGTAAAGCCCGGACATAGAAACGCGGCCCTCTTTCAGAAGGGCCGCCGCAACGGTTTTAGTCAAAGTTTTCTTCTTGCCGGTAAAGAATTTATTATCTTTCCAGAGAGCAAAAGCGCAGTCCCGGTTTTCACAGAAGAACCCCTTTTTGCCCTCATGCACAGTGCCGCCGCAGCGGGGACAGGTGCCGACAGCCTCGCGCCGGGTCCCTTTCGCGTCGGGGAACAGGCCGGCAAACCGTTCCTCCGGCGCGGTATGGTCTTTGACAAGCGCCCGGCTCATATCGGCAATCCCTTCCATGAAAGCCTCCGCGCTGATCTCGCCGCGCTCCACCTGCTTCAACCGGGATTCCCATTCCGCGGTAAGCAGCGGGGACTTGATATTATCCGGCAGGACTGTAATCAGGTTGGTTCCCTTTTCCGTGGGAATGAGCTGCTTCTTCTTTCTCTGCACAAAGCCGGTTGCTACCAGCTTTTCCAGGGTTGCTGCACGGGTGGCCGGGGTGCCTAAGCCTTTGCGCTCGGCATCCTCCGGCGCGTTTGCCGCGCCTGCTGTTTCCATAGCTGCCAACAGGGAATCCTCCGTATAGTGTTTGGGCGGGGAGGTTTTGCCTTCCCGGACACCTGCCGTCACCGGTTCAAAGGTCTGGCCCTGGGTCAGCTCCGGCAAAGCCACGTCTGCGGGGTCTGCCTGTTCCGGTTCCACCTGTTTCAGCCCCATGCGGTAGAGCCGTTCAATTTCCTTCCAACCTGCCTGCAAGACAGTCTTTCCTTTCGCTGTGAAGGAGTGGCCCGCGCAATCCAGTACCGCCGTGACCGCCTCATAGCGGTGCGTCTGGCCGGTGGCGCAGAGAAGCCTCATGGCGATCAGTGTCAGCACATCCCGCTCCCCGGAAGGAAGGGCAGACAGGTCCGTCCGGGCAATCTCCACGGTGGGAATAATCGCATGGTGGTCGGTGACTTTGCTGCCGTCCGTTACCCGGTCAATATCCGGCTCGCCCAGGCACCCTTTCCCGAAAGGCGTATTGTCCCGCAGCCACAGGATCAGGGAGGCGGCGGTTGCCTGCATATCCTCGGTCAAATACTGGCTGTCAGTACGGGGATAGGTCGCCAGTTTTTTCTCATAGAGGGATTGCAGGTAGTCAAGGGTCTGCTGGGCGGTGTAGCCGTAGATACGGTTGCATTCCCGCTGCAAGGTCGTCAGATCATAGAGGCGGGGAGGCTGCACGGCCTTTGTCTGCTTTTCCACGGAAAGGACAGAAGCCGTCTGTCCGTCACATTCCCCGCGGATTGTCTCTGCCGCCTGTTTCTCTGTCAGCTTATCGCCGGAAGCGGTAAACCCGCCGCAAGTGATCTCCGGGACATAAAATGGCTTGCTGGTAAATGCCTGAATCTCTGCCTCACGCTGTACCAAAAGCGCCAGCGTTGGGGACATGACGCGCCCGACATTTAAGGTGACGCCATACAGGACAGAAAACAGCCTGGTCGCGTTGATCCCAACCAGCCAGTCCGCACCGGCCCGGCAGACCGCGGCGTCATAGAGGCGGTCATAATCCTTGCCGGGGCGCAGGTGTTCAAATCCGTCCCGGATCGCCGCATCCTCCATACTGGAAATCCAGAGGCGTTCCATCGGTTTCCTGCACCCGGCATACTCATAGACCAGGCGGAAGATCAACTCGCCTTCACGCCCGGCGTCAGTAGCGCACACCACGGAATCCACCCGTTTGTCCTTCATCAGCCGGCACAAAAGGTCAAGCTGTTTCTTCTTGTCCTTCGGCACCTCGTACTTCCATTCGTCCGGCAGGATCGGCAGATCATCATAGCGCCATCTGGCATACTGTTCCCCGTAGGCTTCAGGCTGCGCCAGTTCCAGAAGGTGGCCGACGCACCAGCTCACCAGGTAGCCGCCGCCTTCCAGATAGCCGTCCTTTTTCTCATTTGCACCCAATACCGCCGCCAACGCCATAGCGACAGAGGGCTTTTCTGCAATCACTAATTTCACTTGTCATCCTCCATTTCTTTGAAATAAAAAAGACAGCCGTATAGCTGCCCTTATAAACTCGGTTCCTGTTTTGCCGCTGTTTTTGCCTTTGGTACTTTTTCTGCCTGTTCCTTTACCTGCGCCTTATTTTCTGCCAACCGTTCCAGGAGCCCTTTTTCCTGTTTCCGGCCAAAGGTTTTTGCCGCCCGGTCATAATACTGCACTTTATCGGAAAGAAGGTCAGCCGGAGCTACCTGGGTCGCATTCACTTCCTTAACCATGCTTTCCAGTTCCTTTGCCTGCATATTGCCATTATCCGGCACGATCAGCAGCTCATGTATGGACGAGGGGAGAACATAGAAATTCTTTCCCACCAGCTCACCGATTTTACCCAGCACTCCGTCCCGCGCAAGAATCCCGGAACCGTTTACTTTGCTGGCATTTGTCAGAACATATATTGGCATAGTAGCTGCATCCAACGGTTCTGTGCGTTCAAACAGATTTTCCGGTTTTGACGAGAACATGATTTCGTCCATCATATCTTCCATACTGTAAAAGCAAACAGGGCTTCTTGCCATTTCTGCCGCAACTGCATCCTGATGAAGCTGCTCCTTGGTAATACCCCATAATTCCATCATGCGATCTGTAATAACAGCAGAGGCAACCCCTTCACTGTTCTCCATGACCTGAATCCGGTAAACTGCCGCCAATTCTCCACATGAGGTAAACGGTTTATCTTTCAAATACTCCTGGTTTTGTTCGGGGTCGCACAGACGGATAGCAAGCATGGGCTTCACTTGTTCGTAATCCATTAAATCTGATACTTCAAAGGGAATCCTGGTGCTTTGCTCTGTTCTGATCTGTACGATTTCCCGCATGATTTCATCCATTGTCCGCCCCTGCGCAAGTTGTTCAGCATAAGGTTCCAGATAGATTGTCGGAACAGCGAGTTCTCCATCGTTTCGGATCATAAGGCCGGTAAGCCTCTGGTCATTTCCCTTAGTCACTTCTTCCAGGGTGATATTAGCTTCCTGATACTCCGGCGGCAAATACTCCCGGATATGGTTTTTGATATATTCCGCAATTTCAGTATTCATCCGTTATTCCTCCATTCCATATTTTCGTAATCTTCATCTGCCATTTTCCCTGCCTGCATCAGACAGAGCAGCACAACGCCGGCCACCGTGCCGGCTGTAAACGCAATAAAGTGTGTTATGATACTCCACATAAAAATGCCTCCTTTCGGGCAAAAGAAAACGCCCACTGTTCAAGTGAGCGTTGTGCCAAGTTTTCCTATTCTGTTTTACTTTTTTGGGAGATGGATTTCTCCCACGGGAATTTCCCGCAGTTCTTTTTTCATTTGATGTGCGAAGCGGATCGTCCTAACGGTTCCGCCTTTTTCCCGCCCGTCATACACCGCAATCACCCGGTCAGAGTGTTCCACCATATAGCGGTTGCGGTGGGAGTAGACGCTGGGCTGGTATTCTTCCCGTATCACAACCACATCATGGCACGCCTCCAGCATTTCATAGATCCGCCCTTTTGACCTGAGACTGTCCAACCGTTTCTGATACGGGATCACGGCAATCAGTTCCAGTGACGGATCGTCTTTCTGTTTTTCCATAACCATTTCCACAAAATACTGGTCCACGCCCTCCGCGAACCCACTCATAAAACAGGTAAAGCCGTCCGCAACCGCCTTTTCAATTTCACGCAGCAGCGCAGCCTTTACATAGTTGATCTGATTCTGCGGTAAATCCCTGGGCCCTGTGACACAGCATATCTTCTTCTCCATCTGGCACCTCCGATAATAGATTAAAACTACCGCCTTGCTATATTGTAATAGGTTTATTTTAGCAAGTCAATGCAAATACCCTTTTTCATCTACCGAATATTTGCCTCCTGTAAGGTACAATCTATTATGCAGAAGGAGGTGACTATGATGTATGAAGATTTTGTCCCGGAACGGCTGGCAAAGCTAAGGGCGCTAAAGGGTGTATCTGCCCGTGACATGTCTTTGTCTCTGGGTCAGGCAAACAACTACATCAATAACATTGAGAATAAGAAGTCACTTCCCGCCATGCAGTCCTTTTTCTACATCTGCGAATATCTCGGCGTAACACCCCAGGAATTCTTTGATGAAGAAAATGCCTGCCCGCAGACATTACAGGAATTCATGGCTGAGGCCAAGAAACTGGACTCAAAATCAATGGAATATATTCTCGGCATTATGAAAGAACTCAATAGCAAACGGTAGAGCGGCCAGTGGTTGGCCGCTTTTCTTATTATTGTACCCGGCAATGTCCTGATAATGTCCAATCCCTATACCGGCGATAATCCTTGTTTTGTCCTAAAATGAGCCTTCTTTTGTCTAAGGGCCCAAACCCATGCTGCCTTTCTTCAAAATGAAATGTAAACTTTTTTCGTACCCCCTTGCATAATCCCCGGAAAGTGGATATACTATAGGTAAGAAAGTTAGAAATTCTTACTTTCAAATTCAGGGCGAAGGAGATGATTGTATGCTGGCCGAATTACGCCAGAAGTCACAGATTACCATACCGAAGGAGATCATCGTCAAGCTGGGCCTTTCCGAAGGCGACAAGCTGGATATTTTCGAGAAGGACGGGACCATCTGTATGCTGCCGGTTGTCGTTTACCCGAAAAAGTACCTTGACGAACTCCGCGGCGAACTGGGCGAGGTAAAGGCAAAAATCGCCTCCGGTGAGCAGCCTGTCTTTGACAGTGTAGACGCGTTGTTTGCAAAGTTGGAGGCGGATTGATGGCTTATCAGATTACCTTTACCAAACGGTTTGAAAAACACTTTAAGGACCTGAACGCGCAGGAGAAAAAGCAGCTCCAGAACAAATTAAGGCTTCTTGCCGAAAACCCCATGCACCCGTCCTTACGGACCAAACGCATCCAGGGAACCAAGGACCTGTTTGAGTGCAGCGTCAACATGGACATCCGCATTATCTGGTACTATGAAGGCGACAAGCTGATTATCCTCGTTGATGTGGGGCATCACGACATTTTAGACCAATACTAAGGGCATAGGCGGCGCCTGCTGATAAAGCTGGTGCCGCTTTTCCCTGTCATTTTCCGGTGCTGCCAAAGGCTCCGGTGCCCCGCTGCTCTCCAAGCTCTGTCACAAAATCCGCGATCACTACCGGCGTAATAACGAGCTGGCCGATCCTTGACCCTTTGGGAATGTGCCGCGTCCGGCTGCTCACATTGCTTAGAATCGCGTGGATTTCCCCACGGTAGCCGGAATCTACAGGCGGCAGCTCACAGACCAGCCCTTTGGCGGCCATGCTGCTGCGGGGGAACACATACCCGGCATATCCGTCCGGCACTTCGATCCCAAACCCCAGGGGGATCTTCGCGGTCTCGCCGGGCTGTAGGGTACAGTCATAAGGCATATACACATCCGCGCCGGCATCGTTCCCATGTGGCCGGTAGGGTCTCTGTTCCTCCGGCACGCCAAAATCGATCAGCTTAATCTTCATGGGCGCCGCCTTTCCTAAGCAGCGGGTAATCCGCCGCCAAAATTTCGCCGGGCGTCATGCTGCCCGCAATCTTTCTCCCGCAGCACATTTTCCCCTCCAGGCACTTATCCCTCTGGCAGAAAGGTCCGGTAAGGCCGGGTGCAAAGAGTACCGGGCTCAATGCAAAAAGCTCCTGCCAGATTTTTAAGAGCACAATCCGGGTCTCGTCCGTATTGCGCCGGCATACCCGCTGGCCGATGATATGTTTCCACTGGTAGGGCGTGGCGCTGATAATCAGAACATTCCTAAGTCCCTGGGGCGTGGCATAGCCCGCCGCGTCATGCCCGATCCCCGCCGCGCACAGTTCTTCATAACAATCCATATCGGATTTACAGCTTTCCAGATACATTTCCTGAATTGCCTTTGGCGCAGCCAAAATCTCATAAGGCACGGCAAAGTCCGCCTGCCCCGCATAGTTGCTGTACTGTAAGGACGCACTCATAAACTTTACTTCGTTCTGGTGCCTGGTGATCTGCGCCAGGAAACGCCTGCTTGCGCCCACAATGGCAACGGTGATAACCGCGAATTTCTGGACCGTGGGGTGCGGGAGTTTACTGATCGCCGTTACGGTGTCATTACTGAACGACTTTTCATAAAGCGCCGTCAGGTCCTCCATTGTATTAATCTTATGCCCGCGCTGGGTAAGCCTGGCCGCAAACACCATGTTTTTTTCAGCCTCCGCCACCGCCTGGCAGTTCAAAACCTTTACTTCAATTTTGTTGATTGTCCTGTCCCTCCTTTACAATCGCTTTCAGTAAAAACAGATAGTTAAGACTGTCTGTAATCTTCTCGTCCCATGTGCCGGCATCGAAGCTCACGCCATCGGCAAAGCACATATCATACAGGGAAACGATATGCTTTGCCAGCATCCCGGCAAGGGCGCGCTCCGGTGTTGTGTGCTGCAAAGCAGCGGCGGCCTTGAAAGCCCCCAGCCGGTCCGTATCGTCCCCGGTGTATTCTTTGGTTTTCTTTTGCAGAATTTCCCTGCATAGAGCCACCTGTCCGTCAAAAACGGCATTGACCTCTTTCTGTGTGATAGGGCATCCCTCCTTTGAAAATGGATTTGTCCCGAATCCTGTATAGAATCCGGGACAACTTTTTTTGCATATTACGCGCTCGGCAGATAAATCCAGTCGTGCATCAGGCACACGCTCGGTTCGTCCTCCCTGGGGACCAGCCGGTAGGTACATTCCCCGTACACGGTCCGTTTGTCCTCGATCTCCATTTCATAAGCCTTGTAAAAGCGGTATTCGATATTGGAGATAATACATTTAAGCGTCTGCAATGCCTCCCGCTGGGAGGTCACGATCAGGTCCCGGTCCACGCTGCGCTGTAGGAACAGCAGCGACTTGTAAAGCTGTACCTCCGTGCGGTAGGGCCGGCAGTCCATCGTCTCCAGCCAGTGGCAGAAGGCTACCGGGCCGCTCTCAACCAGTTCCCGCTCCGGGTGGTAATACCCGTAGCAGTCCAGGTTGGCCGTGTTAAGCAGATACAGCATTTCCCTGATCTCATTTTCCGGCATGTCATAGAACCGGAGAAGGGAGCGGTACAGGTGCACATAGCCGGGTATTGAAACAATGGTATTCACCATAGAAAAAATCCTCCTTGTATACAATAGAAAGCACGCTTTCTATTGTCATGAATGACTGGTGCGGGAGCACATGCCCCCGCACCGGTTTTCAGCCTGTTCAGTTGTTTACTTCCACCAGCTTTGCCATGACGATGAAGCGGCTCGCGCCTCCGGGCGTGCAGGTGGAAAGGGTCAGCACCTTATCGCTGCTTGTCACCGTGACATCCGTTTCCACAACGGAACGCTCCGCCATAGCGGTAAGCCAGGTCGTATAAGCGCCGTCATCCTTCCAGCTAAGACGCCAGGGAGAGGTATCGCTGCCGGATTCGGAAGGCTTTGCTACAAACGCCGCGAAAACCTCACAGAGATAACCGCCCTCCGGGGTCACAAGGTACATCTGCTTATGGGTATCAAAGTAGCTCTGTTCGTCATACTCATTCAGGGCGGCGAACATGGAGCCGTCCCGCATGTTATGGCCGTAAATAATGGTGTTCCGGTCCGAAAAATCCGCCTTGTTCTCATAATCCGCGAACAGGCACCCCACCTTATTGTAGGTGCCGTCATACAGGTGGTGCAGGTAATACTCGTTGTCGTCCGCCTGCGTTACCGGGTAGTTGATAACCGTATCGGGAAGGCTGAGCCAGCCGATAATGTCCGGCCCGTTTTCCCGCAAAGCCTCAAAGTCCACCGTGGGAAGGACCACGGAAGGGATTTCCGCAGCAGGCTCCGTGGGGACGGGCGCCGTTCCGGTCTCCGTATCCTCCGGCGCTTCGGTCTGCTCCGGCAGCTCCACCAGCCCCGCAAGGTCATCATAAGCCCCGGCGCTTTCGCTGTACTGGCAGAGGTCACAGACCATCAGGAAGCCGCTGCCTAATGCCAGTGCCGCACAGAGGGAGAGGACCGCAATGCCCGCAGCCTTTGTTTTAGGGGTCTGTCTGCTGTATTTTCCCTTTTTGAAATAGAAGGCAGCAAACACTCCACCGCCAATCAATGCCAGCGCCAGAAGGCCGCCGTACAGGAAAATGAAATTGTCATCCCCGGTCTGCGGTACCGCCTTATCAGGATTAGAGGGGGTGGAAGGCTTGGACGGTGTTTTCGGGTTATCAGGAGTCTCCGGTTCCTCCGGCTTCTCGTTGAAGAACTGAACCGTGGCGGTCTGGTCTGCCTTGATCTCCACCGTGGCCGCGTCAGGAATGATATAATCCTTGCTTGCACGGTTGGAAAGCTCGGTTACGGTATAAATACCAACGCGCAGCCCCTTGACTTCGATCACGCCGGATTTCGGTGTGGTGAAGGTCTCACAGTAAGAACAGTCCGCGCTCTTGACCTCAATGGCAAAGCCGTCCTTTCGTCCGTCACTGGAATCTTTGGTGATTTTCAGGTTGCCGCGGTATGCCTCATTGGTAAAGCCCCGGCCTGTCTCGCCGTTTTCAATCACAACGGTCTGGCCGTCCTCGGTGATCGCAAAGTAATAAGCCTTTTCGTCAGGCTGGTAGCCCTCCGGCGCTTTCTTTTCCTTTACAAAATAGCCTTTAGCCAGAAGGCCCTCCGCCATGTGGAATCCGCCGTCCGTCTCTTTCAAAGTGCCAACCAGCGTATCTTCGGCGTCCAGTTCCTTGTTGCCGTTGGCGTCCTCATACAGTTCAAATACCGCGCCGGAGAGGAAGCGCAGGAAAGTATTCTCCTTGTCGTTCTCCACAGCGGAAGGTTCATCCACCGCCTCGGTCTTGTGGAGCTGCACCCGTCCGCGGATCAGGGTATCATCCACGCGGATTTCGATTGCCTGACCGTCCTCGCCGATATAAATATGGTGTTCCTCCGGGCTCACCGTATAGAGCGCGGGAGCGGAAATTTCCTTTACGATCCAGTGACCGTAAGGGATATTCTCAAAGGCAAAGCTGCCGTCCTCGCCGGTGGTTACGGTAAGCAGCGCGTTTTCTTCGGTAAATTCCTCGGTATCAGGCGTAAACAGGCCCATGACCGCGCCGGCCAGCTTCACATCCTCGTTGCCATCCGTGCTCTCGCCATATTTCACGCCGTCAATGCGCCCGCGGAGCAGGTCATTGGGAACAGCCTCGCCCTCATTGACAAGAATCTGTACCAGCGCCGCCTCCTGGCCCGCATACTCAAAGACTACCGGGTATCTGGTATCGGAAAGCACATAGGCGCTGTTTGTGGTACGCTCCTGCACATAATAGCTGCCAAACGGCAAATCGGAATCAAAGCAAGCGTCATAGCCGCCCGCCTCATTCGCGGAAACGGAGACCACTTCCAGAAGCCCGCCTGCCGGGATCACGCTGCCATCCGCAGCGGTCAGGTCAGCGGAGGCGTACAGGCCAAAGGAAATGTCCTTGTATTCCTCATTCATGCCGAGCCCGAAAAGCTCGTCTGTTTCCAGGGCTTTGAACAGGGCCACATCCACCTTCTGGCGCTCGTCATACAGCCCTACGGCGGTCTGCGTGATCTCCACGGTCTCGCCCGCGTAGGTCAGTTCCGCATATTCCGGGGCGGCATTTACGACCATCCCCGCCGGCGCCTGGCGTTCTTCCAGACGGTAGCGGCCCAGGTACAGAAGCCCGCTCTGTGCGGTTCCATCCTCCCCGGTGGTAAGGGTTTCCACAACGGTGTCCTTTGCCGCACGGAGGGTCCCGTCGCCGGTATAAATATCCTCGTCAGCGATCACATCATAGACCGCGCCGGGAAGCCCCATGACTTCATACACCGGCTGATACAGGCCGTCATTTTCCTGGACGGAGGCGAATACCTCGCCGGTCTTTGTAATGGTGAGCTGGCCCTTCTGGGGCATGTTATACTGTGTGACAGTCACAACCGCCTCGCTGCCGTCAATGGTGAACGGTACGGGCTCACTGGAAAGGACATAGCCGTAAGGCGCCGCCACCTCATAAAGCTCATAATCCCCGGTGTGCAGAGGTTCCGGCAGCATGAGCCAGCCTTCGTCCGAAACATAGAAGGTATCCAGGGTTTCCGGGTTCGGGTAGAAGATTTCCTGGGTGACAAATTCCCCGGTGGAAAGGTCTTTGATCTGGAAGCCCGTGCCGGTCATCGGGATAATGTTCCCGGTTTCGGCGTCGCATTTCTCCACTTTGAGCCTTGCGGTAATGGTGCGGTTATTCAGGATATAGCTGTAGGTCTGGCCGTTTGCGGAAATAAAGACGGTAAAATCAGGAATGAACGCCTTGCCTTCCTCACCGGCTGTCTGGTGGACCGTATAATGGCCGTAAGGGAGCATTTTGGAGGAAGCAAAGCCGTCGCTGTCCGTGGTGAGCAGGTCGCGCTCGCTTTCCTTTGCCGCGTCATAGCTGCCCGCCGCCTTCAGGTAGATTTCAAAGACCGCCCCGGCCTCCGGACGCTCGACCACACCCTCATTCGGTTCTTCCGTATTTTCTTCCTCGGACACATCCGGGTCCGGGTTATCCGTATGCTTTACAAGCTGGATATTGCCATAGATTACGGTTTCCGTGACCTGGTTCTCCGTGGTGTTCAGCTCCACCTCGTACAGCGTCGGGGAAGCGCCCACCTCATAGACCGTATCATTCAAAAGATAGCCGGTGCTGGGCTCGATCTCCCGTACCGTCCAGCTATCGCCGCAAACATAGTAGCGGGTCATAAAACTGCCGTCCGGCTCGGTGGTATAGGTATCTACCAGCTCGCCATTGTTGTAAATCCCATAGGTCGCCCCGGCAAGGGTAGCGTCGCCCTGGGCGGTCCCGGTGTCCGCGTCGCTCTTTACCACATGCACACGGAATTTCTTCAGGATATTGCTGAAATGGACGGAAGAAGTCTGGCCGCTCTCAATGGTGATGTACTGCGCAGAAGGGGTCACATAGCGGTCAACCGGGATTTCCGTCACCAGATAAGTGCCGGGCAGGAATTTCTTTTCCACTTGGCCGTTATCCCCGGTAGTGACAGTTTCATTGACCTCATTACCCAGAATATCCGTGCCGGAAATGCGGAAGGAAATGCCGGACACAATGCCGTCCTCACTGGTCTTGACGATCTTTGCGGTGCCGTAGGTCTCCGTTTTGATGTTCATAAAGAAGGAAACCGGGTCGCTGGCGCCGGTCATCATGGTCTGGTAGCCGGGCCTGCCCCAGATCAGCATATCGTTGGCTACCGGAATGTCTTTCCTGAACTCAAAGCTCACCGGGTCCATAATCATGTTTTTGCTGGTGAAAGTGTACTTGTTGCCGTTCCTGCTCACGGTCACGCCGCTGCCGGAAAGCATTTCCAGGTCGATATTCAGGTTGTTGGTGTCGGTAACAGTCAGGGTATAGACCTTTCTGCCGGTGTCCCATTTCAGTTCCAGGACAGGGGCATCCCCCTGGTTCGCCGCGGTAAAGGAAGGGACGGTGGAGTGGGACGCCACCTGTTCCAGAATCCAGTTGTATGCCCTTTCCGCAGGACGCCCGGCAACCACGCTGTAATACTGGTCCGCCGAAGCGTGGCCGTTGCTGTGTCTGCTGTAGGGGTCGCTCCGAAGCTGCTGCTGGTATTCCCAGAGAATGATCTGCGTCGCAATCTTATAATCATCCTCATTGATCCCGGAAACAGGAAGGGAGGCGCCGGGTTTCCAGCCATAGATCGCCGTCAGGGTAATGCCGCGTTTGGCAGCGGAAGGAAGCATATTCAGGTAATTGCTGTTGGTCCCGTTCTCCGAAGTATAGGTATTTTCGGAAGTGTTATAGGCAATCCCGCTTTCCACACAGTAGACATGATGGCTGATACCGTCTGAATCTGTCAGCATGTAATGCCGGTAGGCATTGCCGCCGGAACCGGTGCGGACATCTACTGTGCCATCCGAATGGTAGGCAAGAAAGGTATAGGGTGCAGGCGCGTAATAATGCTGCCCGTCAGAACCTACATACTGGTCGCCCAGCCAGGAGCTTGCTTTCTGGCCCACGCCTGCCGCAAACGCCTGAGCGGGGAGCAGGCTAAAGACGCATACCGCGCAGAGTAAAAACGCCACGATCCTGTGCAGGCCGCGGCGGTGTGTGTTTGTTTTCATATTCACGATAGAAAGACCTCACTTTCATAAAATAGGTAAGGACGGCGCATTACTCGCCGTCCTCATGGGTACTGTCCTCAAAGTCATCCTCGGAGAGATATTCCGGCTCCCCGTAAGCCTCGTCCGGGTCAAAGCCCTCCCCGTAGCCGTCGTCCTCGTCAAATTCGTCCTCGTCCTCCGCCTGCTGCTTCGGGCGCACGATCTTCACATAGTAGCCGACGCCTCCGACCGCAAGCAGGGCGACGATGATAAAAATGATCGTGCCGGCACTGCCGGTATCTTTCTTCGGCTGCTCCGGTTCAGCCGCTTCCTCCGGCTCTGCCGGCTTTTCCTTCCCGGTGCAGCCGTTTAAGTCATTCTTGCAGACCGGGCAGCCGGTATTGACTTTCCCGGCCTCGCATTTCTCCTTACAGTTGCAGACATCCGCAGCCGGGATCACGCTGACGCTGCCGTCGCCCTTTTCCGCAAGGGCCATCAGGTCCGCCTCGGTGACGCCGTTCAGGAAATACACGTTGTTGTCGTCACGCTTGCCGTCAATGATAAGATAGAACACATTCCCGGCCTCGGTGGTAATGGTATAAAACTGTTTATCCCCATCCTCGCCGGTGGCGCTGTCCTGCACGGTCCCGGTTCCCTCCGGGGTGAAAGCGCCCTCCGGGACGGAGGAAGTGGTGGGCTCCGGCGTGCCGGAAGAACTGCCGCCGGAATTTCCCGTACTGCCGGAGCTTGTGCCTCCCGAAGTCGCCCCCGTATTGGAACTGCCGGAATTGCCGCCTTGGGTGCCGGTGCCCGTGCTGCCGGAAGAAGCCGGCTGGGTCTGTGCCGGCCTCGTTGCCGGTGTGCCGCTCTGGCTCGGCTGCGTGGGGGCAGCCGGTTTTTCCGTGGGCGCCGGCTCCTTATAATAGGGGTTGTCAAACTTCACAGTATCAGAACGGTTCCCGGCATAATCCACCGCGTAGACGCTCACTTTTTTATCCGTGCCGGCATAATCCTTCAGGGCGACAGAGGCTTTCCCGTCCACAAGGGAATTGACACGGGTCTTGTCAATATAGACCGCCTCCACGCCGGAATTGTCGTCGCTGCTCTCGATCTTTACGGTTTCCCCATCCAGCACCGCCGTAAGCGTGGGCGGCGTGGTGTCCTTGCCCCCGGCGGCAAAAGCCGTCATGGGTAAGGTCATGGCGCCTATGAGAAACACAAGCGCCACAAGGAGAGAGATTCGTTTAGTCCTCATGCACTTCCTCCTGTTCCTGCGGCGAAGGCTCCTGTGCCATCTGCCGCGTTTTTAAGAATTCGGCCAATTCCTGGGGCGTCAGGTGGTAGCTGCGGGCCACCGCCACAAAATCGGTGTTCTCCAGCTCCGTTTTCTGTTTCTCCAACTCCCGGAGCCTGGCCTGCTGCTCCGCGATCTTCGCCTTGGTCTTTTCAATGTCTTTTGCCAGTTTTTCAATTTTAGGGTTCAATTTGTTACCTCCATTCTGTTAGGGCAGACGGCCAAAAGTATAGAAGTGGCTCTGCCAGTAACTTGTATTGATATTTGCGTAAGAGATCGGGTCCCCGCAGTGGATCATCATTCCATTGCCGACATAGATTCCCACATGGCTTGCGCCGCTGGTGTTATAGGTGCCCTGGAAGAAAATCAGGTCGCCGGGCCTTGCGTCCGCGCTCGATACAGGCGTACACACGCCCAGAAGCCCGTCCGCAGTAAGCCGCCCGAAGTTCCAGCCGGTATGGTTGACTACCCAGGAAACGAAGCCTGAACAGTCAAAGGAAGTGGAAGGGCTTGCGCCGCCCCACACATACGGATAGCCTAAGTATTTCTCCGCCTCCGCGATCATGGCCGCGAACTGTTCATCCGCAAGGGCCTCCGGTGGAATATCGTAATCAAAGTAGCTGCCGCCTCCGCCCGCGCCAATGTCTGGCAGGCCGGTACTGCTGGTGTCGCCGGTATCTGCAAAATACAGCGGGTTCAAATACTGCCCGTCCACTAATACCTCCAGGTGCAGGTGCGGCCCGGTGGAATTGCCGGTGCTGCCAACCTTCGCGATCACATCCCCGGCCTTTACCTCCTGGCCTACAGACACAAGAATCTGCGAACAGTGGCCGTATTTGGTGGTAAGGGTATGGCCCTCGTAAGCCTCGCCTTCAATGGCGACACACAGGCCGTAGCCGCCCGCATTTCCTGCCAGCGTCACCGTTCCGTCATGGCCGGCTAAGATTTCCGTGCCCTGGGCCATGCCGATGTCAACGCCGGTATGGTAGTTCTTTTCCCCGCTGATGGGGTGTACCCGGTAGCCGTAGTAGCTGGTAACGTAAGGGAGCCAGTTGGTCCCAAACACGTTCTGCACATATTGGCGGTTTCCTTTTGTCTGCAATAGAATCTCACAGATTTCTTTCTGCTCGGCGCTCATGCGCTGTACCACCAGGTTTGCAAGAGGCGTGGGCGTGAGCTTTACATTTAAGATGTGCCACTCATAGGGTACTTCTTCCTCGGTTTCCTCGCCGGTCTCCGGGTCAACACGGGTCTCTGTCCGATAGCGGATTTCCGTTTCCTCCGTAAAGGTAAGGGAATACTGCTCATTGAAAAGCTGCCGCAGGACGCCCTCGATCTGCCCGTAGGTAAAATTCTGATAGGCAGAAGTGAGATAGCCCATCAGGATATAGGGGTCATGCTCGATAGCGCCGATGTTATAGCGGTACTCGTCATAACCGGGCCGGTCTGTCTCCACGCGGTCTATTTCCATCTGCAGGTCTGTTTCCCACTCGGTATAGATAAGCTCCGCGTTGTTGATGTCCTGGTCCTCCGCCAGATAGGTGGAGGCGGCGATACTTCCCAGGCCCCCGGTCCCGATACTGGAAAATGAGGAAAACAGCGAAGTAATGAGAAAGACCACCAGAAGCAGCAGGATCAGAACGCCGCAGATAACCGGGTGGCGCTTGACGGTGTTTACCACCGAGGCAGCGATCTTCTCCGTCGTAACGGCTGCGTCCTTTGCCCGCTTTCCGGTTTTCTGTGCCTCCCTTGCGGCTTTGGCATACTGCCGTTTCAGCTTTTGTTTCTGCCACATCCGGGCAAGGAAATTCTTCTTTAGCTCCGGGTGATCTGAAAGGGTCTGCCGGTAGGCAAGCTGCGCGTTAGCCCTCGCTGATTTCTGCTGTAGCTTTGTCACCCGGCGGTAAGGCGCTGTTTTATGGCGGTGGTACAGGGTGCGCGCCCCGGCCTCACCCACAAGCTCGGTGCGGTGGGCGGCTTTCACGCCAACATTTTCTTCCTCCGCCTGGTAGATTTTTTTATGTGCGTAACCGGCTGCCGTATTTGCAGCCGCCTTTACCGGGCGCATGGGAAGGGAGCCCTTTACATGGGCCCGCTGGGATTTTACTTCCTGCTCAAATTTCAGCCGCTTTTTTGCTTTGCCGGTCTCCGGGTCGGAAGCCGTCTCCATCCGCAGTTTTTTCCGGGAAGGCAGTCGCGCCTCGGCATCCTCCAGCTTTTTTTCCACACGCTCGGCCTTGCGCCTCGCCTGGGTCAGCTTTTTATCCGCCGCCTCCGGTGGCAGCTCGTCAGCGGTAAATTCCAGCTTGGAAGGCCGTTTCGGTTCTCCTTCGGCTGCTCCCGGCTGTTTTTCCTGGGGTTCCTCGGCTTTTGCCGCCTCCTGAAAACGCTGCTGGTATTTGTTGCCGTGCTGGTGCATCCGGCGCCGGCCCGGTGTTTCCCCGGCATTTGTACTGCCGGCCTCCGAAGAAGCGGAAACCTCCGAACTGCCGGAACCGGACAGCTCCTGGCCGCCGCGCCGGGAAAAGTCGGCATCCTGGCGCCGGAACCTGCCGGAATCACTGTGCCCGGAATCCTGCTGTCTGCTTTCGCGAAAGCTGTCACGCCCGGAAAAATCCGGCCCGCTTTCCTGCGGATCGCTGCGGCTGTCCTGAACAGAATCCCCGGACGCCTGCCGGGAAGCGGTAAAATCCACGCCTGAATCCGCTGCCGGAACCGTGCCGCCCTCCGAAACCCTTTGATACAGGTTCCGTCCTTTATGGCGGTTATCTTCCTGCCCAGGTGCGTCACGGGCTCGGCGCAAATCAAAATCCTGTCCTCGCATCTCGCCGGCCCGGACATCGGTTTCTGTTTTCCTCGCCGGCTGCCGCGCCGCGTCTTTTTGCCGCCTGATTTCTTTATCGCGGGACATATCCATCACCTCCAGTCTAAATTATCTGTGATTGTCTGCCGGCGCTCATGCGCCTGCCACTTCCTCCGGCCTTGTGGTAAGGACCGAATACAGAAGGGTGTCCTTCGGGAAGTGATCAACGAATGGAATAATCACGTTGCCGAAAAACAAAAGGCCCTCGCCGGGGCCGGAATGGGTCACATAGGAAAGCTGGTGGGGCGAAATGCCTAACTGCTTCGCCAAAATCTGCCGGTCTCCCTGGGCCTGGTTGAGCATGTAGATAAAATCCGAGTTCTCAAAAATGTTCTCGATCTCCCTGGAAGCCAGCAGGTCCTTCACATTCTGCGTTAAGCCGCTGGGAATCCCGCCCCATTTTCGGAATCTTTTCCATATCTCCACGCTGAAACTTCCTGTCTGGCCTTTCAGCAGGAGGTGGAATTCATCGATATAGAACCAGGTCGTCTTATGTTTGGAACGGTTGGCCGTAACACGGTTCCAGACCGCGTCCTGCATGATAAGAAGGCCGATCTCTTTCAGGGCCTTTCCCAACGACTTCAACTGGAAGCACAGTACCCGGTGGTTATCCATTTGGATATTGGAACGGTGGTTAAACACATTTAGGGAACCGTTGACGTAGATTTCCAGCGCCGTGGCGATATTCTGCGCCTCCGGCTCGCTCTGCTTGCGAAGGAGGTCGTACAGATCCCCCAGAATCGGCATGTTTTCCGGGCGCGGGTCCTGCAAATAGTCCCGGTACACAAGCCTTGTGCAGCGGTCAATGATCGTCTTTTCAATGGGGGAAAGCCCTTCCTTGCCGCCGATGATAAGGTCACACAAGGACAGGATAAAATCACTTTTCAGGGTGATCGGGTTTTCATCGTCCGAATAGTCCAGGTTAATGTCCATCGGATTGATGTAGTTGGTGGAGTTGGGGGAAATGTCAATGACCTGCCCCTGGGCTCCAAACTGCTTTACCAAAGGCCCGTACTCATTTTCCGGGTCTGCTATGATGATGTCGTCCTCCGTCAGAAGGAACACATTGACGATCTCACGCTTGGCAGAAAAGGACTTGCCGCTGCCGGGCGTCCCCAGAAACAGGCCGTTGGGGTTTTTCAGGTTCTTGCGGTTCGCCATAATCAGGTTATTGCTAAGGGCGTTGAGACCGTAATATAAAGCCTCGCCCTCCTGGAACAGCTCGCAGGTGGTAAACGGCACGAAAATGGCCGTGCTGCTGGTGGTAAGCCCCCGCTCGATCTCGATCTGGTTCTGTCCAAGGCAGAGGGAGGACATAAGGCCCTGCTCCTGCTGGAAGTCCAGACGTTTTAAGGCGCAGTTGTATTTCTGCGCCACACCGGAAGCAGCGAAAATATCGTTGAACAGCTTTTGGCGTTTCGGGGCGATATTCTCCACCAGCACCGTCACAAGGAACATTCTTTCATTCCTGCTCTGTAAATCCTGCAAGAGATTTTTCGCTTCTTCGCCATAAGTGGCAAGGTCGGTAGGTATGATGTCCATATCGTAGCCGGAGCGGACCGCTTTCTTCTGTTCCTCAATCGTCATTTTCTGCAAATCAGACATCTTGCGTTTGATGTTCTTGATCGCCTGCGCCTGGTCGATAGACTGGATATGAAGGTTCACCGTTACAGCGTCGTTCAAGTCCAACAGGTCGGCAAGCAGCCGGTCCGTCAGCTCCGGCGCTAAAATCTGCAAAAAGGACACCGCGCCGGAATGGTCGCCCACCCGGAAGGTCTTGCCGTCCTGGGAGAAGGAGAGCCCGGAAGGGGCAATATAGTCCTTTGTGGAAAGCCCGGTTTTCGGCAGGTCGCTCCAGGCAAAATGAAATTTCTCCTGGCCGTCCGGGTGGAGCTGGCTGTGCAAAAGCTCCAGGCGTTCCAGCCCGTTTAAGGGCCTTGCCTGCGCGCCCAGGGCTTTGAAGTTCCCCAGCACATCCGTTTCGATCCGTTCCAGGCGCATTTTCGCCGTGCGAAGATCCTCCGCCTCAATCCCAAACGTGATATATTTCCGCTTGGTAAGGCCGTTGTTGCCTTTTTGGAGCTGGTTTTTCAGCATATCTGCATACTCCCTGCGGATTCCGTCGTACTCGTCCCCGCGGGTAGGAATATCTATGCTCCGAACAAAGTCCTGCATATTGGCCCGCTGGTTGATGAAGGTGAGCTGCACATGGATCGAGGCGTCAAAGTAATTCAGGAAATCGCAGTAGCCCTCAAAAATCTGCGCTTTGTCGTCCGCCTGTGCAAGCTGGTAGTTAATATCAAAGAACTGCACCGTCTTGGTGTAATAATTGCCGCTCACACGGCAGATACCGTCCCGGTACATTTCCTTATAGGGAATACTCTGCTGGACCGTCTGCGGGGCGTCCGCTTTCAGCCCGGAAAAAAAGCCGGGCTTTTTCTTCGGCCCGGCAGGAGAGGCAGATTTACTTCCTGCCTTTTTTGCTTCGGCGCGGGTCTTTTTGGCCTGCTTTACGTTTCTTTGCAGACGTTTTTCCTGCGCCTCCTGCTGTTTGGTTTTTGGCAATCTGTGATACCTCCTTTTTGGAAATGGATTTATAGAGATTTTCCGTCCGGTAAGGGCGATTTTTCGGCCAGAGCTTATAGCGGAGCCGGTTCCTCAACAGCTTTTCCGCCGGCTGCCCGTCCTTCTCATACATGGCAAAGAAGAAAAAGGGCATCATCAGGCCGATCATAAGGAGTACCGCCGCCGAATTGCCGATGGCGCCGCGGGTAAGGAAATATACCGGCAGCCCCACCAGCGCGGCCAGACTGAAACAAATAAGCTGGCGCTTCGTCAGGCCAGCGGCTACTTTGGTCTTGACTGTAGTTAAGTCTTTGGGTACGGGTACATAAGGCATTTCGTTGTCACCTCCAATCCGTGAAAATGCTTTCTATCCATTCTGTGGCATCGTGATACTGCAATCCACTTCATTGCCCCACACATCCCAGCCGGGCGTCTGCTGCCTGGCAAAAAGCTCCACCCTGGGCTGATCGCCCATGAGCTTCACGATCTTGTCCCGCACTTCATCAGGCTTCTTGCTGTGCTGCTCGATATGGGAGATCACAAACTGGTGGATTCCCGCGCACTGGCGTTTCGGGTGCCCGCGTGTTGCCAGCAGGCACACCTCCGCGTTAGACCGGGTCCAGAAGCCCATCCCATAAAACCAGCTATCGGCTTTCCTGTTCTGCTTCAGCCACAGAAACGCCAGGGTCTTATACTGGAAGCCCCACGCCTCGATCACCCGGAACGCCTCATTAAGCTGCGGGAAGGTGGCCCATAGAAAAAGCGCACTGTCTTTGGCTGCAAGGTCTGCAACCGGCAGTGCGCATATTTCATCAATGCTCATGGTGGGGTAATGGTTTTCCGCCACGCCTTTGCCGCGCTTCATGTCATAGCGCCAGGGTGGGTCCGCGTACACAATGCCATATTTTCCGGCCTCCGGCATCATCGGGCCTGCTCACTCTTGGCAGGTGCGGGCTTTGTCGGCTGCGTCTTGACCTTTCCGGCATTTTCTTTCAGGGTGCCGGTCAGGGAAGGTTTTTCCGCCGCGCCCCTGGTCGCTTCAAGGGTGGCCTGCAAATTTTCAATCGCCTGGCCGTACCCTTCGATCAGGGCGTCATTAAGCTGCCTGCGGAAATCCGCCGTCACCGGCCAGCAGACATCCCTCCATTTTCCCTGCTTATCCTGGGTGGAAGGCATGTTGACATACAGGCCGTTCTCGCCGGAGCAGATGCGGAAGCCGTCGATTTTGAAACAGTCGCCAATCGTCACATTGGCAAAGGCCAAGAGGTTCCCCATCGGGGCAATCGGGCGCACGGTTACATCCAGCTTCAAGCCTTCGGGCGCCTGGGTCTCCGGCTGCATGGGTTCAGTGTTGGTTTTACTCATAATGAAAGTCCTCCTTGTTAGAATGTAATAGTTACCCGCTAATGCGAGTTAAAAATACTTTTTGATAACGAGCCTGTCTTAAAGAGGGCGAAGGCCAGCAGGACGGTATATCCCGCCGTGCCCCAGATCGCACCGTGAATATCGCCGGACGAGGGAATCGACTGGACCAGCACCGCATAGATCGCGACACATACCAGAATCAAAAAATCCTGGAAGCCCAGAGCGAACAGGGAACGAAGATAGTTCGTCCCCACCTGTCCCCATTCACGGTTTGCCATTGTGGAAAACGGTATGGGTGCCAGACTGACCGTGAGATATATTTCAATCATGCGGCCATAGACAATGACAAAGATTACAATAGACAGTACCCACATGCACAGGTTGATGATGTTGGTTTCCAGCCACAGGCCGATCAGCTCCCACATCCCCATTGCTTCAAGCTGCGTTTCCAGATCAGCCAGCGCCGCCGTGACATCCAGATTCCCGTTTATCACGCCGGCGCTCTGCGATACCACACTTTGGGCGACATCGAACACCGCCATAACAATCGTAAAGCAGTTGGTGAGCAGGTAGGTGGCTACAAAGGTCTTGAAAATCCACTTAAAGATGTTGAACGTGTCAAAATCGTGCATGTTGTTCTTTTCCAAAATCATCTGAATCAGCTCATATACCAGCACAAAGGTCAGGATAATGCCCGCAATGGGAATGACGACGGTTTCAGAAAGATTCTGGATCATACTGAACACGCCGCCATTCCAGCCCTGCGGGGTCTGCCCGACCTGCCCGGCCACATCCGCGACCTGGTTGTTTACCGATTCAAAAATACCGGTGTACTGTCCGGTGATTGCATCGATCAGGCCCTCTTTGATCCAGTCTGTTATCCAATCAAACAGACTGCCCATCAGTCATTAACCGAACAGGCCGGACAGGAGCGGAATCAGCGTGGCACCCACCAGGGCGATACCGCCGCCCGCCATAAGCTGCTTGATCCCCTGGGATTTGGCACCGGGGTTGTCATTGCCGTAACCTTCCAAGAGGTTGATGACACCCCATGCGCCGAGACCCGCGCCCAGGGCGATCACGAGAATCTTCAACGTGTTAATCGCGCTTGTAAAAAAAGCCATAAAGTTAATCCTCCTTAAAGTTCATAAAATTTGTTGTTGTGGCCGCATTGGGCCGGGAACGAAAAAAGCCGCCGCCATGCTCAAATAGAAAACCTACAAAAACATGACGGCGGCATCAGGGGCAGGGTAAAACCTGCGGGGTTATTCAGTTGTCAGGGGAGAATCACGAATCCGCAATAGGCGCCTCCTTTCCAAAGGGTATATAAAAGCCCGCCATAAAATAAGGAAATGATACGGCGGGGTTTTACGCGGTTGTCTGTGCTGCCAGTTCTTCCGGCGTGATCTCATAGTTGGGGTACAGCTCTCCAGGACGTACAGGCAGCCTTGTAGACAGGTATTTCTCTATGTCAAAGGCGTTCTTTTCGTCAAAATCCGAAAGATATTTGTAATTCGGGTGTTTGGTAATATCATACTTCCGGGACAGGAAGGGACGCACACCCCTGATCTGCAGGAGGCACTTGCCGCCGTCCATCACCGCGAGCTCGTCAACGGACATCAAATCTTTCCCCAGCTTTTGGAAGTTCTGCCCGTGGGACTCCTGGGTGCCCTTCGTGACGCTGGTGTTATACATATCAATGGTCTCTTTCCCCAGCAGGGAGTTCCAGCTTTTTAAGGTGGTTTCTTCCTTACCGCCCAGGAAAAGAGAAGAATCACAGTTGCCTATGATCGTGTCCATGTTGTCCTTGTAAAGTGCTTTGAGCTGGCTCTGTGCCTGCAACACCAGGCAGGCCGATATTTCACGGCTTCGGATGGTTGCCATCAGCTTTTCCAGGTTCGGGATCTGGCCGATATTGGCCGCCTCGTCGATCAGGCACCGCACATGGACCGGGAGCCTGCCGCCAAACTTATCATCCGCCCGCTCACAGAGCAAGTTAAATAGCTGGGTATAAGCCATGCTGACAAGGAAATTAAAGGTCGCATCCGTATCACTGATGATAAAGAACAGCGCCGTTTTCCTGTCGCCCACCAGGTCAAGCTCCAGCTCGTCGTACATGGTGATCTCCCGGACTTCCTTAATGTCGAAGGGGGCAAGCCTGGCGCCGCAGCTAATCAATATGGATTTTGCGGTCTTGCCGGCGGCCAGCTTGTATTTTTTATACTGCCGGAGGGCAAAGTGGTCCGGGTCCTTCTGTTCCAGGGCGTCAAAGAGCAGGTCAACCGCGTTCTTGAAAGTCTCGTCATCCTCCCGGACCTCCATAGCGTTTATCATTTCTACCAGCGTGGAAAAGTTCTGTTCATTGGAGGGCGCTTCATAGTAGATGTAGCCGATCAGCGCCGTATAGAGCAGCGTTTCGGCCTTGACCCAGAAATCGTCTCCCGATTTTCCTTCGCCCTTCGTGTTGGCGATCAGCACCGTTACCAGTTTGAGAATGTCCTTCTCATTGTGGATATACGCAAAAGGGTTATAGTGCATACTCTTTGAAAAATTGATGGTGTTGAACACCTTGATCTTATAAGGCTCATACACGATCTTCCCGTTTTTGCCCCGAACCGGTTTCCCTTCCTTATCCAGCTTCGGCGTACCCCGGCTTAACAGCTTTCCAACCTCAATTAAGACTGTGCCCTTCGGGTCAGTGACAACATACGATGAGTGCATCTGCATGAGATTGGGTTTGATAAAAAATCGCGTTTTGCCGGAGCCCGAACCGCCCACCACCAGCACATTTTTATTCCGGGCATGAGCCGGATTCTTCGGCCTGCCGGACATCATAAGCCCCTCTGTCTGCGTCAGGATGATGTTGTTTTCCGGCTTGGGGTCCATAAACGGGGTAATATCTGTTTTGCTGCCCCAGCGGGCAGAGCCGTATTCCACATTTTTGCGGTACTTTTTGGCGTCCTTTCCTTTGAGATAGACTGCCAGCCGCATAATGGCCGCACCGCAAAGACCGATCAGCCAGTCGCTCCCGGCACCGGGCCACATACTCTGAAAGGCATAAGTGAAACCCTCACTTAGCCCCAGCAGCTTTTGGGAAGCGTCCGCTCCGGGAGCCAGCCGCACCGCCTGGCCCAGCTTCGCGAATACCAAAAGGAACAGAAGATAAGGCAGGTGGAGGATCACCTGCTTTTTCAGGGTGTCGGTATCTATCTTCAACGCTCCGGCCCTCCATGCTCCTTATTTTTAACCCTGTCACGGCCAAGCGCCTGTGCCAGCTCTTTGAATTTGGCAAGCTGGGAAAGCAGCGACGGTCTGGCGCTGCGGGCAAGGTCTTTTCTTGTATATTCCTTAAATGCTGCGGTCAGGGCGTCTGCCTGGTTTGCCTTGAAATACACCGTCCATTTGGGCGGGGTTGTGCCGGGGTCCTTTTCGATGTGGTAGCGGATCTCATGCTTTTTGGCAATCCGTTCAAAAGAGCGAATCCGCCCGGTCACTTCAATGGTACTGGCTCCGGGGTCCCTGGCGGTCAGCCGTTTCATACTGTTTCTGCCAACTTTCGGTGTGTTACGGTTCTGCTCCATTTTTTGGAGTGCGGCAGCAATAGCCGCTTTCAGTACCCGTCCGGACAGTTTCGCCGCTTGAACCGTGACCGACATGGTTCTTTGTTCAATATCTTCCTGCACCTGCATCCTCCTTTCTGAAAAAATATAGTTTCTTCACTACCGCGCCTCGCTTAGTACCTGCTGGCGCGGAGCGTGTTCATGGGCTTTTGCCGCCTGTTCGATCTGAATACGTGCGTGCCGAAGGAGCGTCTTGATCATGGAAGCCGGCTCTTTCACTTCCGAAAGGCGCTCCGTCATGCCCCTGCACTCGTCCGGCAGATAATCCGCTATGGCTTTACAGGCATCTTCCAGACTGCCGATAAATCCCCAGCAGCTATCTGAAAGCTCACCGTTTTTATACAGCTCAAAGCCATAGCACTCGCCCCGTAGATAGGCATCATACTCGGCGACCTCGCCCCGCAGCACATCCTCCGCCTTTTTTCGGAGAGCGCCGGTCATTTTCTCTGCGCCAAATGCTTTCAGCACATCCTCTTTGGAAACATACACCCAGCCCACCTGTCCGCTGTCCCAGGGATCGTTGAAGCTGGTGGTCTGCATGGCAAGGCCGCTGTGATCCATAAGATACAGGGGCATCACAATGTATTTTTCAGAGATCACCCGGAGCATGGTATCATCCACAGCGCGGGGATCGGGGTGGTCGCCGGTCATTTTCCGGCTCCAGACCATATTTACCATGCGCTCATAGCGTTCCATTCCCCGCTCGTTGTTGCCAACGGTGTTTAAGTACATTTCCCGCAGGAAATCGTCTTTGTCCATATAATTGTGATGGTCGCCCAGGGCATAGCGCGGGTGGAAGCATACCATTGTCCCGAAGTTGTCATTTACCTCACGGGGACTGATCAGCATATCGTCCGGCTGCACCATTAAGGCATAGGGTTCCTGTTCTGCCATCAGCATAAGCCATCAGCTCCTTTCCGGTTCTTTCTTTTTCTCCGGCGTTTTTGGTTCTGCTTTTGCCGCCTGCTTCTTTGCGTCGTCAAGCTGCTCCCGCAGCGAACCGTCCCGCTTTGCCTCCGGCTGCCGGGTGCCGCCGAAGAAATCCGGCAGCTCCTTAAACCCAATGCTGTCCACATAGTAAGCGGTGTTGCTGCCTTTTTCATGGAGCACAACCACATCAGAGACAGAAAGAGAATGGCCCTTAAAATCCTCCGGGTGGTCGATGTTAAAGCGGGTATAAATATCTTCCAGCGTTTCGCCGGGCGAGAGTTCCGCCGCATAGACCATCTGGTAATTGTCCCTGTCTACCGGGAGCCCTTTCTTTTCCAGCCAGTCAAGAGACATAAAGCGCAGATCATCCGTGCTGTCTGATAAGTCAAGCTGGTAAATGGAGTAGGCGCTGATTCCGTATTCCTTTTCATAGGCGGCAATACGATCCAGCAGCGGCCCGGCCTCACCGTCCAGATGTTCCTCCTGAATGACGGTTGCCAGCCTCATGCGTATTTTTCCGGTCTGCCCGGAAAGAAGTTCATCCGCCATGCGCTCTTTTTCCTCATGGAAATCGGGGTGCATCTCCGCATAAGCGTCACTGTACTGCCGAAAGAACACATCCAGGTCAAAGGCCAGGTCCGTGGAATCGTCCAGCCGCGTTTCTTCCCGCTGTGCCTGCTGTGTGGCCATCTGCGCCCGCTGCGCCTCCTGTTCTTCAGGGGAAGGGACCGGCTGCTTGACCGCCAGGATTTTCCCGGCAATGCGGACAAACTGCTCCGGGTGCTCAAACTGCTGCCGGTATTTCTCCATAAGGTCTGCGGGAAGGTCTGTAAAATCTTCCTCGCCAAGCCCGCAGAGAAAGAAATTCCCTGCAACAATGTCATAGATATTGCCCTCGTCATCACGGAGGGCACGGTTCAAAGGCAATCCCATGAGCTTGCCTTCGTCATTGCAGATCAGGGCAACCGGATCATCATAGGGGTAAACAGCCTGAATGTCCCCGCCGACAGCGGCCTGCAATGATTCCAAACCACCGGCAATTTCAGTTTCATAGGGCGATTTGCCCGGTTCTACCATTAAAACTTTCATAACTGCATGTCCTCCTTCTTTTTCGTTGCCGCAGGAGCGGCGGGTGCCTTCTCCTGGGATTTTGCTGCCGCCAGTTTCCCCAGCACGGAAGGCTTTTCCGACTTTTCGGGCAAAGAAATACCGCCCTCCGTAACTTCGGCGGCGGTGTGTTCTGCCTTGACCGGCTCCTGGCCCTCTACGGTATAACCGGGAAGAAGGGCGCCGTTGACGGTAAAGTGACGTTCATATTCTTTCGGAATCTGCGGCGAGATTTCAGTAAACAGGTGGGAGTAGGCTTTCTTGCGCCCGTCCAGATACTTTACAGCAGCGGCTTTATCTGTGTAGCGCTTTTGGTTCTGCCCGGCAAGATGTATATTGTGACCGTCCTTCGGTGAATTCAAGTACAAATCCCAGGTCACATACCATGCAGTCGGAACCATAACCTTTTTGATACGGTCATAGCTGGTGTCCTCCCTGATCCGACAGCTCATTTTATAGACTTTGTTGCTGATTTCTTCCCAATCACTGTTATTTTGATTGGGCTGCCACTGGTTTGCGGTATGCGCAACCTCCGGGGTCCGCAGATATTCCAGCGCACGGTTCAATTTCTGTGTGACCGCCGCCTGCTGTTCCCATTGTTTTGCCGCCGCCTGCACGATCTCAAAGGCTTTCTGTTCGCCGTCTATGCTGTCCTGACGTAATGCCTCCAGTGCATCCGTACCCTGCGTAATCAGGGAGGAAATATCCACGTCCTCGCAATATACGCTGTGCTCAAATTTGAGCTGGCTGCCTTCCGTCAGATAGTCAAAACGGTAAACCTGGTAATCCTTGTTTTCTTCCAATGCTTCGCCTCCTTAAATTTCCGGCGCAAGGGATTTCCTGGGAGCCGCCTGCGCCGGCGTACTTTTTTCTGCCGGCCTTGCCGCCACAAGCTGTCCGATCACCGAAGGGCGTTCCATTGTAAAGATCGAAATTTGCTCATTTTCAGCTAAAGGTACAGCCTGCACCGCAAGAGGCAGCGTTGTTTCTGCATGGGTAAGGGTGTGCTGCAATTTCAAATCCGTCATGATCTCGTCAAACACCGCATTGATCGCTCTGCGTTCCTCGCCCTGGGGATAGGCTTTCAAGATTTCCGTCTCCCCGGATTTATTCATAACAAGAGCTACCGCGCAATCCGCATGGCCTGCCAGATAATCAGAAGCATAGGGCAGCTTATCCTTGACATAACAAGCAAAAGCCCTGGCTGTCATTTCCGTGTTGCTGTCCCAATAGCCGCCGTCTTTCTCACATTCCTTTCCCATTTTTACGGAATTGCGGTAGTAGTCGGTCTCTGTCCGCCCTATCTGCGGGGTTTCCTGCTCCTGCATCCTGTGAAGCATACGCTCGAACATTTCCAGACTGTCACGCTCACTTTTAGGGATCACATGGCCGCTGACAGATTTCTTTAAGGCGCTGATCTTATCCACGGAACCGACCTCCCCGGACAGAAAAGCGTCCTTTAATGCCGCATACTGTTCCAGCGTGCTTTCGTCCCCGTACCGTTTCAAGGAGCCAAGCACCGCCGAATCCAGCCAGCTTTCCGCGTTTTTCTTTGTCCGGCTGTTCTGTGTCTCGGTACGTTTGGCTGCCTGTTCCGGCGTCTCCGGTTTGTACTTCATGGTATCAATGAGCTTTTGGAACAATGGGTAAAGGCGGGGCTGTTCTGAGAGCATCCCTTTCGCGCCCATCTTTGCCCCCAGGTAGTCGTCAAAGCCGTGCCACCATTCATGCGCCAGGGAACCGGCACCGTGCATCTTCGTAAGGTTGATGACCTTGCGGAGCGGTTCATAATGGGCCGCGGCGTTGCCGCTGCCTCTGGCACCGAAAGCGATAGCAAGCGTGCCACCAAAGGCAATATCCTGATCGCTGATCTGTAAGGCAGCCGCCAGGTCTTTCAGTGCTTCAAATCCCATGTTCAGGGACGCCTGCCGGTCATTCTGGTTCATCCAGTTTCCAAACTCGCCGCCGCGGAAGCCGAAAGTATCAAGATAATGCTGCCCGGTGATCTCCTGGCCGCTCCGGTAGTCCGGCCCGGTTCGTTTCACATGCGCAAGCTGCGGAGGGGTAAACCGGACCTTTCCGCCTTTGCTCCGCTGCCGGGCAAAATCCTGTACCCATTTCAGGGCCGCCTCGCGGGATTCAAAGTTCGTCTGCAAAATGGAATAGCCCTTCGTCACATAGTAAGTGCCAGGTTTCCAGTCGTTATTTCTGGAATAGGTGTTTTTCCCGTCATTGAAGTGGATCGCATAGCCCCTTGGCACCTTCTGGTCTTTGGAAACGCCAAATTGTTCCTGCTGTGCCTTCTGCGTAAAAATCCGGTCAAAGTGGGAAGCGGAACGGATATGTAAGGTCTGCACCAGCTTATTGGTAATGACCGGGTTATCCAGACCTTTCTTCGTAGCGCGGTAATGGATTCCGCTGGCCCAGCCCTGCACCTGCTCCACATATCCATTCTGTACCAGAAAGCGGTCATAGGCTTGCATGGCGTCATCCAGTGTGCGCACATCCTCGATCACGGCCTGTAGCTGCCGGACAGTCTCAATATATTCTTCCTGTCTGGCACGCCTGCGCTCCGGGGTAGTATCACTGTACCGGTATTGGGGAGAAGCCCCCAGGCTGTCCCGCGCCTTTTTGATAAAGTAGGCAACACCGAGGGGAACACCATCGTCAAGCATGGCCTGATAGTCCGGTTTCTTCCAGACATTATCCTTCTTGACGAATTTTTCTGCCTCCCGCTCATTCATGCCGCCCAGGTCATCCACATACAGGCCGCGGTCTTTCCAGAGGTCTTTTTTCGCGCCTCCGATCTTTTCCCCAAAATCCTCATGCTGTAAATTATCTGCCAAACATTATCACCTCCAGTCTGTGCAAAAATTTACCGTTCCGGGGTGGGACGGTTTTTCTCTGATTGATGAAGTTTCGGACGGTTCCCTGCGAGCCGGTCCGTTTCCCTGCGTACCAAGGAGTCTACCGCGCCCAAATCCTCCGGGGCAACGGCAAATTCCCGGTAGTTCTCATACCATAAGCCTGCCCGGACCGCCGCAATAGGGGGTATCTTTTCCGGGCCGGAAGGGAGAAGCCGGTAAACCGGCGCTTCGTCATAAAGAAGCATCTGCCTGGCCGTACCCAACGGTATGCGGTACATATCTGTATCAGGATTTTGCGCCGCCTCCATGTAGCCGACATTCAGAAGTTCCTCCAAATCCTGAGCCATGTAGGAAAATGCCTGCTCCTTCCACCGGCTGAACATTCCAGAATAGTGGTGCTGCCATTCTGTGACCTGCTCCGGTCTGTAGCAGAACCCCCAGCTTTTCAGGGCATCTTTTTCGTAAAGCTCCATAGAGTGCCATTTTTCAAGGCTGACTGTTTCCATGCGCCCATTTGGGCGATATACGTCAACACCATAAGGGGAGAGGGTATTTCTTTTCACATCCTGGCGCAGCGTATCTAAGTCCAGCATCATAACATCACCGTACAGGCGGCCATCCTCTTTCCGGTCCGTGTGGAATAAGAAAGCCCTTGCCCCGATATATTCCGTTGTAAAGATCATCTGGTGAAGGTCCGCCGTGGAACAGTAGGCGTGCAGGGCATCCGACAGCCACATGTGGTTTTTCCCCATAATGGCAATCGAATCCGCCCCGGTATTCGTCACCAGGGAATGAAGGTTAAATTCTGATTCCCGCAGGAAGTCGCCCGCAAAGATATGGAGCTCATAAGCAAATGTGATAAGGTCCGTGTCGCGGATCAAATGAATCTGCGGAAGCGGTTCATTGCTCAATCAAGTTCCTCCCATCCTCCGGGTGCTGTCCGCCGGCGATCTTGCTCACGATTTCCGGCCCGGTTTCATAAATCTGCATCAGGCGTTTTGCCGTGCCGCTGGGCTGAACGGCGCCGCTGGTCCAGAGCCGGACAGTGGAGGGCGTAACGTTCATCAGAAGCGCAAAACCCTTTTCGTTCATATCCAGCTTTTCCATCAGTGCCTTAACCATATCAGGGCCGTATTCCGGGCACCGGGCGGCTTCAGCGATCATCTGCAAAGCGGTATTTTCTGTCTTTGTCATATTAAAATCCTCCTGTTAAATTGAAATAGCCGCCTGTTTCTGGCGGCATTGTAGTTGGCGGTCTTTGATCTGTTCCCTGGTATGTAACAGCTTTTCGTTATAGTCCTTTCCGACGCGGGGCGGGTTGATGCCTACCCGGACATGCTTAAAGCGCTGATCCTCATGGAGCATGGCTTTGATTTTCCGGGCATTGGTAAGGCCGCCAAGATCATTGTCCATGTAAAGCGTGACCCGCTTTATTTCCGGGTGGCGTTCCAGAAATGCGGTCAGCGCCACATGGGAAGTGCCTCCCAGGGATAAGCGGTAGCCATCCCATTTCCAGCCTTCAAGCTCCTGCAGCGTGGCATGGGAAAGGGCGTCAATGGGAGCCTCAAAAACAGCCACATGGCGGCTGCCCGGTTTCTGCGGCGGGTAGCAGAAGCTAAATTCCTTGTCGCTGCCGTAAACATCCTTTTTGAGATTGCCGGTGATACTGCGCATACAGGCAAACTTCGCTTTCCCTGCGCCATCCTTACCGACAAACACACAGACCGGTTCGCCATGATACCGGGCCTCATAGAAAAGCCCGTTCCGAAAGCACCGGCTGATTACATCCGAGCTGATCCCGCGCCGCTGCAAATACGAAACAGCGGCGGTGGCGCACCGTCTGGCCCAGGGAAGCGTAAACGGTTTCTTTTCCGGCTCTTTTTGCGCCTGCTTTGCCACCGCACTCTGATAAGCCGGCATCTGCCGGATTTCTCCGCCTGCCAGTGTTTGAACCGCATCCACCAGACCATAGCCCCGAATCTGGATCAGGTAATCCAGGGCGTTGATACTCCGGCCCCGGCTGTTCCAGTACCAGTACCGTTTCCCGGTCACATAGACCAGGCTGTCATGCTCCTTGTGCCGGTAATTGGGGCCGTCCCGTTTGAGCACACCGGGCTCATGGGATTGCAGATAGGCGAACAGGTCAGCCTCCCGTGCCGCCTGAATCTGCTCTTTGGTTACGCCGGGCATGGCGCCGGCACAGATTTTCGTTTCATCGTGCTCCGCCTCCTTCCTGTGATGATATGAAAAAAGACGCCCGAAAGCGCCTAACAGCCGTACAGGTCATGGTTGACCTCCGCACGGTAATAGCTGTCCATCGTTGCCGGGGCGTTATACAGCGCCGCCAGCAGATAAGCCTTGATATTGTTGACCTTCGTAACGTTCTTGTCGATACAGTCAAAAACGTACTCCAAGTGGCCGGAATTGATCTTTAAGAACCGGCTCCTGACAACCTCCCGTGGGAAGTCATCTCCGGCAATGCGGATATATGGCCGTCTTGACAGCACCGTTTCCAGCATAAGCTCCACAGTCTCGTCCATGCGTTCCCTCCCATAGCGGGGAACCAGGAAGTCATACTCAACATTCTCTTTGATAATTTCACGGTATGTCTCTGCCATATCCATCCTATCAATCCCATCCTGACAGCCTGCCGTTTCCGGCTCTGCCGGATAGATTGATTGATGTGTCCTTGATATATCCGTTTTTGATTTTTTAGTCCTTTGTGGATTAGTATTTAATTGTGCGGGATTTTCCTGTTCAGGTTCCGCCTGTTCAGGTTTTGCCTGTCTTGGATTTACCTGTCTTGGATTTTCCCGTTTAGGTGAAACACCTTGTTTTACGCCGGTTACAGGCTTTTCGTGGATGGTATATTCAATGTCTCCGAGCTGCCCGTTTTCATAGCGGAGGCGCTGCCTGGTGAGATACCCGTGCCGTTCCAGCTCCTTCAGGGCGGTGGTAATGGAATCCACGCCATCCCTGCAAATGTGGGCCAGCCCCTTTGTGGTATAGTCCCAATCTTCCGGCAGCGACAGCATAAGGGAAAGAAGCCCCTTTGCCTTTAAGGACAATTCCGTATTACGCAGGTGGTGATTGCTCATAACCGTAAAGTCCTTCGTTTTCTCTACACGGAATACAGCCATTTCACAGCCTCCTTTCTTCGGTTATTCCGTTACAAAGCGCGGTCCCTGCGGTCATAATGGAGATGGCCGCCTGAGACCTTCGCATGGTTTTTCAGTTTGACTTCGCCCCGTTCCTGGCTCTCTAAGAATTTCTGATAGCCAGACTCCGTAAGAAACAGGCGCATCTTATCGCCCTTATCCCCAATAGGGGAATCATAGGACAGCACATCAAAGACGATCATGTGCTTTACCTCCGGGTCAAATCGTTCCAGCCCCATGATGTCATGCCCCTTCAATTTTTCTGCGCCGGACTGCTGCCTGGCCTCGGCAATCTTTTCCCCAATGGTCCGGGGCGGGTGGGGCAGCCGGTAATTTTTCTGAATATCTCTCACCAAATCCATGCACTCACGATCCGACAGGACACGAACCTTTGCCATAAGGCTTTCCGCTGCCTCCCGCTGCTCGGAATTGTTTGAGTAGCGCACGGTCATGTAAAGCTCATTCAGGACCTTTGCCTGGCAATCTCCTTCGACCTGAAAGAGCTGCTTTTTTTCCATTTCGTTCAGTTCCATGTGTGGCTCCTTTCTTCTAAAAATCTGCATGAAAAAAGGGCGTCCACCTGATAAGATGAAACGCCCACGGCAATCAGCGGTCAGGCAAAATGCCGGACCGCTGGCACTATTCAGTTTTGTCGTTAATGTAACAGCCTCCTTTTTTCGTCAATTTTCTCGCCATATTTCAACCTGGGAAAAGGAATTGAATAAACGGCGACAAACGCTGAAACCCCTTGAAAATCAAGGCTTTTTCCGTTTGTCGTTATTATACCGTAATGGCATAC
>Ga0129309_1000188_pt1 | contig 55532 bp, 54 predicted proteins | sample L1105metagenome_FD_94439 | JGI IMG/M metagenome (GOLD analysis project Ga0129309, IMG submission 94439) | Ring-tailed lemur group fecal microbial communities from Wisconsin, USA - L1105 metagenome | ecosystem: Host-associated > Mammals > Digestive system > Large intestine > Fecal | place: USA...
AGGCGGAACGGTCAAAGGCCTCCTCAAAGGCCGTCAGCACCCGGTCCATCTGTGCCGCCGTCAGCGTGGTGGGGGTGCCGCCGCCCATGTAAAAGGCCCGGCACCGCAGGCCCTGCTCCCGCGCCATCCGTCCGCCGGCCCTGATCTCCTCCACCAGGGCGTCCACATAGGGCGGCACCAGGGAAAAGCTCTTTTCCACCGACTGGCTCACAAAGGAGCAGTAGGCGCAGCGGGTGGGGCAGAAGGGAATGCCCACGTACACGGCGATGTCCCGGGGGCCCAGCCCCCGGGCGGCTTGGAGCGCCTGGGCACCGGTCTCCACCGCCAGGGCGGCCCGGTCGGGGGTGACAAAATATTCGTCCTCCAGCATGGCCTGGGCCTGGGCGGGGCTTTTGCCCTCCGAAAGAGCCCAGGTGACGGGCTTGTCGGGCCGGACGCCGGTGAGCATACCCCAGGGGGGCGTCACGCCGGTGAGGGCCCGGGCCGCCAGGAAAAAGGCAGCTCCGATGGCGTGGCGCCGCTGGCCCTCCTTTTCGAAGTCCGTGCCGTGGAGGGGGCAGTCATAGCTGTACGGCAGCGCCTTGCCGCGGAAGCTCAGCTCCACGTCCACATGGCACCGCTCCGCCTCCTCCCGCAGGGACACGATGGCCCAGGTGTCATCCCCGGGCAAAATGGGCTCATAGACGGGCTTTTCCCCGGGGAACAGGTTCATAAGGCTCTGCTCCACCACATACCGCTCGTCGTGGCCTCTCAATTCCAGTTTCATATCCGTTCCCTATCCGTTCATGGCCTGGCGGAGATAGGGGTTCCAGGCCCGCTCCCGCTCCAGGGTGCTGGGCTCCATGTGGCCGGGGTACACCTTCAGGTCCCCTTCCAGGCTCCCTAGCCGCTTCAGCGAGGCCATGATCTTTTTCACGCTGCCGCCGGGGAAGTCCGTCCGGCCGCAGGAGCCGGCAAACAGGGTGTCCCCGCAGAAAAGCGCGTCTCCGCACCGGAGAGTGACGCCGCCCTCGCTGTGGCCGGGAGTGGCCAGGACGGAAAGGGTCAGGCCGCCCACGGCGATGGTGTCGCCCTCGTCGTAGTTCCGGGTGCCCGCCACCAGGGGAAACAGCTGCTGGAGGTAGGCGTCGCCCTCGTACTGGTCCCTGCGGTTCAGGTACACGGGCACCTGGGGCCACTTGGCCTGAAGGTCCGCCACGGCGCCGGTGTGGTCGTAGTGGCCGTGGGTCAGCAAAATGGCGGCGGGGGCGCAGCCGGTGTCCTGCACGGCGGCGGCCACCTCCAGGGGGGCTCCGCCGGGGTCGATGACGGCGCAGAGATGTTCGGTTTCATCGCAGAGCAAATAGCAGTTGGTCCCGATGGGACCGACCTGTAAGGTTTTGATTTCCATAATGACCTCCGAAAAAGGCTCAGGGCCGATCTGTGTCAAACAGGATGGTGACAGGGCCGTGGTTCAGGGAATCCACTTCCATTTTGGCGCCGAACTCCCCGTGCTCCACGGTGAAGCCCCGCTCCTGGCAGCGGGCCATGAAGTCCTCGTACAGGGGGATGGCCAAATCGGGCTTGGCGGCGCCGGAGAAGCCGGGGCGGCGGGAGGAGGTGTCGGCGTACAGGGTGAACTGGGAGATGACCAGAAGACTTCCCCCCACCTGCTCCAGGTTCAGGTTCATCTTGTCGTTTTCATCCTCAAATACCCGCAGGTTGCAGATCTTGTCCGCCAGCTTCACGGCGGTGTCATGGGTATCGTTGGGGCCGACGCCCAGCAGCACCAGAAAGCCCTGGCCGATCTGGCCGCGGACCTGGCCGTCAATGGTGACGGAGGCGTGGTGAACACGGGTAACAACAGCGCGCATATGCGTTCTCCTTTTTATCATTCGCCAAAGGCGAGGAAATGTTTAATGATAGGATCATCCCGCGGGCCGCGTGACCTTCAAAACGCCGGAGATCTGGTTCAGCTTGTTCATGACCGCCTGGAGCTGTACACCGTCCCGGATGCGGACCTCCAGCCGGCAGATGGCGAAACCGTCCTCGGTGCTGCGGGTGTTGATGCCCAGCACGAAGGTGTTGGTGGTGGACAGCGCGGCGGAGATATCCAGCAGCAGGTTGGCCCGGTCCTTGCAGATGACGTCCAGGGTGGTGGGGTAGCTTTCATTGGTGTCGGAGCCCCAGGAGACCTTGATCCAGCGGCCCTCCTGGCCGGGGGCGGTGCGCTTGGCCAGGGTGGCGTTGGGACAGTCCGCCCGGTGGACGGACACGCCGTAGCCCCGGGTGATAAAGCCGATGATCTCGTCGCCGGGGACGGGGGTGCAGCACTTGGAGAACTTCACCAGGCAGTTGTCCAGCCCCTCCACAATGATGCCCTGCTCGCTTTTCACCCGCTTGGGCGCCGGGGATTTGACCTCCTCCGGCTTGGCGGGCTTGGCCTCGCTGGCCTCCAGGGCCAGCTTTTCCGCCTGGTGCTGCTTGGCGATGCGCTGCAGCTCGCCCTGCATCCGGCTGACGGCCTTCTGGGCGGTGAAGCCGCCGTAGCCGATGGCGGCATACAGGTCGTCCAGGGTGGGATAGGACACCTTTTTCAGCAGCAGCGGCAGCGTCTCCGCGGAGATGACATCCCGCATGGCGATGCCGCAGTGCTTCAGCTCTGCTTCAAAGGCGGAGCGGCCGTTGGCGATGTTTTCGTCCCGCTTCTCCTTTTTGAACCACTGGCGGATCTTGCTGCGGGCCTCGCTGGACTTGGCGATGTTCATCCAGTCCCGGCTGGGGCCCTTGGCGGCCTTGGAGGTGAGGATCTCCACGATGTCGCCGTTTTTCAGCACGTAGTCGAAGGTGACGATGCGGTTATTGACCTTGGCGCCCACCATGTGGTTGCCCACGGCGGAGTGGATGGCGTAGGCGAAGTCGATGGGGGTGGCGCCGGCGGGCAGGTTCTGCACGTCGCCGTTGGGGGTGAACACGAATACCTCGTCAGAGAACATATCGATCTTCAGGGAGTGGATATACTCCTCGGCGTCGGCGCCCTCCTGGTTTTCCAGCAGGCGGCGGACCCACTCGTAGCGGCCCTCCGTGCCGGCGCCCTGGCCCCCCTGCTTGTATTTCCAGTGGGCGGCCACGCCGTATTCGGCCACCTCGTGCATCTCCCGGGTGCGGATCTGCACCTCGAAGGGGATGCCGTCGCCGCCCACCACGGTGGTGTGGAGAGACTGATAGCCGTTGGGCTTGGGGGTGCCGATATAGTCCTTGAACCGGCCCAGAATGGGCTTGTAAATGTCGTGAATGACGCCCAGCACATTGTAGCAGTCGCCCACATTCTCCACGATGACCCGGAAGGCGAACAGGTCGAAGATCTCGTCCAGGGACTTGTTCTGGTTGAACATCTTCCGGTAGATGGAGTAGGGGTGCTTCATGCGGCCGTAGACGATATGCTCGATGCCAAGCTCGTTGAGCCGGTCGTCGATCTGGACCTGGGTCCGCTGCATGAAAGCCTCGTATTCCTGGTGCTTTTCATCCAGCTTGGAGACGATCTCCTCGTAGCCGATGGGGTCCAGGTATTTTAAAGACAGGTCCTCCAGCTCCCACTTGATGCGCTGCATACCCAGCCGGTGGGCGATGGGGGCGTAAATCTCCATGGTCTCCAGGGACTTTTGCTTCTGCTTGGCCGGGGACTGGTACTCCATGGTCCGCATATTGTGGAGCCGGTCGGAGATCTTGATGAGAATGACGCGGATGTCCTTGCTCATGGCAATGAGCATTTTCCGCAGGTTCTCCATCTGCTCGTCTTCCTTGGTGGCGTACTGGATACGGGTCAGCTTGCTGACGCCCTCCACCAGGTTGGCGATGGTGGGAGAGAACAGCTTTTCCACATCCTCGTGGGTGGCGGGGGTGTCCTCGATGACGTCATGGAGCAGGGCGGCCATGATGGACTCGGAGTCCAGCTTCTGTTCCGCCACGATCTGGGCCACGGCCAGGGGATGGATGATATAGGGCTCGCCGCTTTTGCGCTTTTGGCCCTCGTGGCACTGATCGGCGTACTCGAAAGCCGCCCGGATCTGGGCAAAGTCCGCGGAGGGGTTATACATCCGTATGGTCTTTTCCAGATTTTCGTACTGTTCCTGAATGGTCATACAACGTCACCTCAGTTCCGATTGGCCGCGCCGCCGCGCAGCCGGGAGAGACAGGGAGAGGCGAACAGGTCCACCTTTCCCTGGATGGGATTGAGACACAGGGTCAGCCGTCCGCCGTCCTTGCTTACGGACAAAAGCCCCCGCTCATGAAAGACCAGCAGGGCCAGCCCCGCCCGGAGAAAGCTCTCGCTGCCGCCGGCCTGGGCCGCCAGCTGCCGCAGGAAGGGCAGCTGGTCCTCCTCCGCCTTTCCCTGGCGGAGCCGCCGCTCCAGCAGCACCCAGTAGGTGCCGAACTGCTCCCGGGAGGCGCTCAGACGGGTGGCCTCCTGGGCGGTGAGGGGCCCGCCGGCCACCAGCCGGTCCAAAAGCTCCAGGTCCGCCGCCTCGTGGCGGCTGGGGGTCAGGGAGGGCCGGATGTCAATGAGCTGCAATTGCAGCGTGGTATTGCCCCGGAAGGTATTGGCCTGGAGGTAGAAGGCGGCGTCCACCCGCATACCGGCGGCAACGCCGCACTCGGCCTCCGTCACGGAGAAGAAAATGGCGTCGAACCGGCAGGTGCCCTTGGAGAGCCGCAGCTTCAAATGCTTGCCCTGGCCCACGGACTGGACAGTGTCCACCGTGGCGCCCAGCAGGGCGAAGGTAGGCCGGGGATTCCCGGCGCCGTAAGGCTCCAGCTGACTCAGATGCTCCACCTCCGACAGCGACACGTCGCCGGGACAGGTGATAGCCGCGTCGATGTCCAGAGAGCTGACAGGCAGCTCTCCGCCGGAGGCGGAGCGGACATAGCGGTTCATCCGCTGGCGGAAGGCGTCGATATTGGCCTCCGGAATGGTAAAGCCCGCCGCCAGCTCATGGCCGCCGAAGCCGTCCAGCAGGTCGGCGCAGGATTCCAGGGCCGCAAAGAGGTTGAATCCGCCGTAGGACCGGCAGGAGCCTTTGCCCGTACCGTCCTTCAGGTGGATCATAAAGCTGGGACAGGAGTATTTTTCGCTGAGGCGGGAGGCCACGATGCCCACCACGCCCTGGTGCCAGTTCTCGCTGGAGAGGACCAGGGCGGAGCGCTCCTCGCTGCGCAGGTTTTGAATCTTGCTGACGGCGTCGGCGCAGATGGCCTGCTCCACCGCCTGGCGCTCCCGGTTCAGGTCGCACAGCTGCCGGGCCAGCTCCTCCGCCCGGGCGGGGTCGGAGGTCTCCAGCAGGTCGGCGGCCAGGTCCGCCTTGCCCATGCGGCCGGCGGCGTTGATGCGGGGAGAGAGGACGAAGCCGATCTGAATGGAGGTGATGGGCTTGCCCAGCAGGCCCGCTTCCTTCAGCAGGGCGTGGACGCCCACAAAATCCGTGTGGGGCAGGGCCTCCAGCCCGCAGGAGACGATGGTGCGGTTCTCCCCCTCCATGCGCATGACGTCGGCCACGGTGCCGATGGCCGCCAGGGTGCAGTACCGGGCGAACAGGGCGTCCTCCCGGCTCTCACCGCCCAGGGCCAGCACCAGCTTCAGCGCCACGCCCACGCCGGCCAGGTGCTTGAAGGGATAGGGGCAGTCAGGACGGTGGGGGTCTACCACCGCCACGGCGTCAGGCAGCGTCTCCTTGCACTCGTGGTGGTCCGTCACCACCACATCCATGCCCAGGGAGCGGGCAAAGGCCACTTCCTCGTTGCCGGTGATGCCGCAGTCCACGGTGATCATCAGGGTGGCGCCCTGGTCGTGGAGCCCCTGGATGGCGTCGCGGGAGAGGCCGTAGCCATCCTCGATCCGCCGGGGGATGTAGCGCAGGCACTTCACGCCGCAGCTTTTCAGATAATCCATCAACAGCACCGTGGAGGTGATGCCGTCCACATCATAGTCGCCGAACACCGCGATGGTCTCACCGGCGGCGATGGCCCGCTGGATGCGTTCCACCGCCTTGTCCATGTCCCGCATGAGCATGGGGGAGATGGTCAAAGAGCGCTCCCGGTCCAAAAATTCCGCCGCGTCCTCCACGGTGGAGATGCCCCGGGCCGCCAGCACCGTGGACAGCAGATACGGATATCCGGCGCTGCGCAGGAGGGCCACATCCTGCTCTTTCGGCGTGCCGATGGTCCATTTCTTGAATTTCACAGGCGGTCCCTCCTTTCAAAAGTCGTTTTTTGGGCATAAGAATCCACGATAACTATTCTATTATAGCAGACCAGCGGCGCCAGGTAAAGAAAAAATGTACCCCCAAAGCTCTGAAATTGCAGCCAGCGCCCAGGCTTCGACAGGCTTTGTTTGACTGATCTGTCAAATTTTGATACAATGCCATCGTGAAATTTCCGCAAAGAAGGAGAAACGACACATGAAACGATTCATTGGCCGGCCATTGGCCTGCCTCCTGCTGGCGGCTTTGCTGGTGGGCACCGTGCCCGCCGGCGCCGTGTCCACGGAGTTTACGGATGTCCCGGCGGACAGCTGGGCGGCGGCGGACATCCGCCGCTGCGTGGAGCTGGGCCTTTTCCAGGGAGAGACCCCTACCCGCTTCGGCATGGGGCACCAGATGACCCGGGCCGCCTTTACCGTGGTGCTGTGCCGCCTGTTTGGCTGGGACATGGAGACGCCGGAGACAGGCACCTATGCCGATGCCCAGGATACCGGCGCCTGGTACTTCAGCGCGGTGGAGACCGCCTACGCCCACGGCGCCCTTACCCGTCAGACGGAGAATTTCCGTCCCCAGGACCCCATCACCCGGGAGGAGATGGCGGTCATGCTGGTGCGGGCCCTGGGTTGGGGCACCATCGCCGGTCTTGCCCAGGACTTGCCCATGCCCTTTACAGATGTGAGCACCAACGCGGGCTATATCTCCATGGCCTATGAGCTGGGTATCGTCAACGGTACCTCCGCCGACACCTTTTCTCCCGACCGCACCGCCACCCGGGAGCAGGCGGCGGTCATGCTCATGCGGGTCTATGATAAGTACCGGGCCGCCGCGCCGTCTTTGACAGGCATCGCCGTGGACGGATCCGGAGACTGGAGCGGCTGCGAGGCGGTGGCCATTACCGGCGGGCGCCTTTCCACCGCCGCAGGCCGCGTCCAGCTGACGCTCCCTGACGCGGAGCGGCGGGAAATGATGCAGTCCGCCGCCCGCTCGTCCGGCGCCAAAGCATTGCTCTATGTGACCGGCGGCAGCAACGCATTGCAGGGAAAGAGCGCGGAGATTGCCGCGGCGCTGGCGCAGGCGGTGGAGGACGGCGGCTATGACGGCCTGTATTTGGACCTTCCCCAGCTGGCAGACAACCGCCGGACCGCCCTGACGGAAACCGTGGCCGCCCTGCGGGAAAAGCTGGGCGAAAAGCTGCTGTATGTGGCGGCGGAGGCTCCCGCCTGGCAGGGCAAAACATACAGCGCCTATGATTACGCCGCCCTGGCGGCATCAGCGGACCGGCTGGTCTTGCGGGTGGCGCCGTATCAGAAAACGGCGGACGGCTTTACCATTGCGCCGATGGAGCCCATGGAGGAGGTATACTACGCCCTGGCGGAGCTGAAAGGCACCGTCCCGGCGGAGAAGCTCTCGCTGCTGCTGACCACTGCCGGCAGCCAGTGGAAAAACGGAAAGCGGGTTTCCAATCCCGGCAGCGGCGAGATCGCGGAGCTGCTGGCGGATGAAAAGAACACGGAGTCGTATTATTCCAGCCGCTACGCCTGCGCCTATCTGGTGCAGAAGGTGCAGGGCAACACCGTGACGGTGTGGTATCTGGACCGTCAGGCGGCGGAGGCCCGGCGGCAGATGTGCGCCTTTTTCGGCGTGGACCAGATCTGCCTCAGCAATGTGGACGCTGTGTCCGGTGAAGTGCTGGAGGGACTGCGGTAAAAGAATTCCGGCGTGCCCGGGGCACGCCGGAGTGCTTGAAAAGGGTAAAAAAGAGGAGGGCGGAGCCCTCCTCTTTCTTTTCTGATTCACAGATACTTCTGCATTCCGTCAGTGGCGGCGGACGCATCCGCGCTGATGGTGGTGGTGAACTTGATGCCGTTCTGCTCGCCGAAGGAATCCAGCCAGTTCAGGAAGGCCTCCGTCTCATTGCACACTTCCCCGCCAACGATCTTGCAAAGATTGTCGATAAACACATGGGAGATGTCATAGTTACCAGCGTACAGGCCGCTGATAAAGCCGCGCAGCAGTTCATAGCTGCTCAGCCGGTATTCCTGGGCGTCGATCAAGCGAATATGATAATGGATATCGTACATCATGTTGCGGTTGGCCTCAATGCAAACCACGTTGCCGGGCTCGTCCTTCGCCGCGTTGTTGATCAGTTCAATGAGCTGCTTGGTCTTGCCGGAACCCTTGACGCCCATAATCAGTCTGACCATAATAAATCACTCCTGTCTCACTAATAGAATCGCCGGGGGAAAGGGATAGATTGCTATGTTCAGCATACCATAAGAATTTGCAAAAGACAATGCAAAAAAGCAAATTCAAACTTTGTTCATAATGTAATATTGACAGTGGACCGTCATTTTGGCAAAAACGCCGCCGTTATTCCGCCAGCTTGGCTTCCAGGTCCGCCTTCCGGTCTTCGTAACCGGGCTTGCCTCCCCATGGGATAGGTCCCATGGGGCCCCTCGGATGGAACCTGACCTGCCGGGAGTGAATCCCGTCAGGTCCGAGGTTTTGGCCGGGGGCCAAAACGCTCGTACGCCGCTTGCGCGGCGGCTCCTGGGCAAGCGGCGATTGTTAAACGCCGCCGTTATTCCGCCAGCTTGGCTTCCAGGTCCGCCTTCCGGTCCTCGTAACCAGGCTTGCCCAGGAGGGCGAACATGTTTTTCTTGTAGGCCTCCACGCCGGGCTGGTCGAAGGGGTTTACGTCCAGCAGGTAGCCGGACAGGCCGCAGGCGTACTCAAAGAAGTAAATGAGCTGGCCCAGGCCCTCGGCGGTCTTGCCGTCGGCCTCCACGATGATGTTGGGGACGCCGCCCTCCGTGTGGGCCAGCAGCGTGCCCTCCATGGCGCGGTCCCGGATGAAGTCCATATCGGTGCCGGCCAGGAAGTTCAGGCCGTCGCCGTCGGCCTCGTCCCGGGGCACGGCCAGGCGGTTTTCAGAGGCGCCCAGGCGCACCACGGTCTCGAACATGAGGCGCTTGCCCTCCTGAATGTACTGGCCCATGGAGTGAAGGTCCGCGGTGAACTCCACACTGGCGGGGAACAGGCCCTTGTCGTCCTTGCCCTCGCTCTCACCGTACAGCTGCTTCCACCACTCCAGCATGAAGCGGAAGGCGGGGTCATAGCAGGCCAGCAGCTCCACGGAGCGGCCGGATCGGTACAGCTCGTAGCGGATAGCGGCATAGCGCCAGGCGGGGCAGTCATAGGAGGCCTCGGCGCAGCGGTCCATCATCTGGGCGGCGCCCCGCATGAGGGCGTCGATGTCAACGCCGGCGACGGCGATGGGCAGCAGGCCCACGGCGGTCAGCACGCTGTACCGGCCGCCTACGTCATCGGGCACCACGAAGGTCTCCCAGCCCTCGGCGTCCGCCAGGGACTTCAAAGCGCCGCGGCTCTTGTCGGTGGTGGCGTAGATGCGGCCCTTGGCGCCCTCCTTGCCGTACTTCTTCTCCAGCGCCTCCCGGAAGAAGCGGAAGGCCACGGCGGGCTCCGTGGTGGTGCCGGACTTGGAGATGACGTTCACGGAGAAATCCACATCCTCCACCAGCTCCAGAATTTCCTGGAGGGCGTCGGCGGACAGGCCGTTGCCGGCGAAGTAGACGTTGGGAGTGTCCTTCTTTTTCAGGTTGTAGTTGGGGGAGCACAGGCAGTCGATGACGCCCCGGGCGCCCAGGTAGGACCCGCCGATGCCGATGACCACCAGGGCCTGGGAGTCGCTTTGGATCTTGGCGGCGGCCTGCTTGATGCGGGCGAACTCAGCGCGGTCATAGCTGCGGGGCAGATGGACCCAGCCGGTGAACTCGCCGCCGGCACCGCTGGCGTTCTGGAGCTTTTCGTGGGCGTGCTTCAGGCGGGGCGCCAGCGCCTCCTCGTAAGGCATGGGCAGGAAGGATTTCATATGGAACAGCTTGACATCCAGCATAGAAACAAGTCCTTTCATTTGTTTTGACGGTCTGGCCGCCTGGGTGGAATATCTTAGGAAAAGTATACCATCCCGCCGCGGCAACAGCAAGAGAAAATCGTCGGATTTTGACAAAACGCCTCATCCTGCCAGAAACGCGGTGCGCAGCAGGCGCCGCAGCATCTGGGAAAATGTGACACGGGGCACGGCCTCTCCCGCCAGGATGGGAATCTCCGCCGCGGTCTCCTCTCCAGCCGTCACGGTGAGGGTCCCCAGCCTATCCCCGGCCTCCACCGGCGCCGCCACGGAATCCACCAGCTCCACGGTCTGGGTCAGGCTGCCGGCCTGGGTTTTCTCCAGCAGCAGTACATTCCCCTCCCCAAGTACCGGCTGTACGGTGGCCTGGGTCCCCAGCTCCACCGGCACAGGCGGCAGGGCCTCCTCCGGCACGATGGTTTTCAGCGCGTAGGTGGAAAAGCCGTAGCTGAGAAGGGCTTTGGCGTCCTCGAACCGCTGGGCGGAGGTGGCGCCCTTCATGATGACGGAGATGAGCTCCATGCCGTCCCGCTCCGCCGTGGCGGACAGGCAGTACAGGGCGCTGTCGGTGGAGCCGGTCTTCAACCCCGTGGCGCCCTCGTAGAAGCGGATGAGCTTGTTGGTGTTCACCAGCTGGGAGGCGCCGTTTCGCAGGGTGTCCATCCAGATGGTGGTGTAGCGGCGGATGTCCGGGTGCTTTAAGATGAGCTCCCGGCTCATGAGGGCAATGTCGTAGGCGGAGGTAAGATGGCCCTCCGCCGGCAGGCCGGTGGCGTTTTGGAAGGTGGTGTCCGCCATGCCCAGTTCCGCCGCCCTCTGGTTCATCCGCTCCACAAAGGCCTCCTCGCTGCCGGCCACCTGCTCCGCCAGAGCCACGGCACAGTCGTTGGCGGATACCACGCACACGGCCTTGAGCATATCGTCCACGGTCATCTGCTCGTTCTCCTTCAGCCAGATTTGGCTGCCGCCCATGGAGCAGGCGTGGGCGGAGGAGGTGATCACGGTGTCGTAGCTGAGCTGGCCGCTGTCGATGGCCTCCATCACCAGCAGCAGCGTCATGATCTTTGTGACGCTGGCGGGCTCCAGACGGGCGTGCTCGTCCTTGGCGAACAGCACGGTGCCCGTCTCCTTCTCCATCAGCAGCGCCGAGGGCGCCGACACCTCAATGGCGCCTGCGCCGGTGGTCAGCACCAGCACTGCGCCCAGAACGGCAAGGAATTTTTTCATGGTGATCCCCCTTATCAACAGATGGTAAACTGTATGAAAAAAGAGGGACGGTCATGACAAGCGGGAATACGGGAGACGTCCCCGCGGGCGCAGAGGCCTGCGGGGACGTTTGCGGCGTTATTTGTTCAGGGCGTCCAGAGGCAGAAACGTCTTCTCCGCCCGCAGCATCCGGCAGACATCGCAGTTTTCTGCCTCCCGCAGGACCTGCTGCCGGATCTCCTCCGGCACATCGCCGGTGATTTCCGTCTGATAGAAAAACGTGAGGTGGTCCAGGTCGGAGCGGTCCAGCTCCACCTTTGTGACCACTTCCTCATAGGAGGCGGACCGTTCGTTCAAAAGTCCCCGGGTGGTCATGTTCATGCAGGCGGCGAAGGCGGACATCAGGTATTCGCCCGGCCGGGGATACAGGCCTGAGCCGCCGCTCTCCGCCGGGACGTCCGCGTAATAGGTGCAGCTGCCGTTGGACAGGGTGGCCATGCGCTTGTCCGCGCCGCCTTTGACTGTGATCATAAAAGGTACCTCCTGTTTTTCATTTGGCTGTGGATTTATGATAACATAGGACTGTGAGCGGATGCAAGGAAAGTGTCATAAAATGAAGCGGCGGCAGGGCGCGACATTTTTCCGGTTGCAATTTTTGAAAAGGCCTGCTATAATAGCCTCCAGACATGCGGCTATAGTTCATCGGTAGAACGGCAGCTTCCCAAGCTGCATAGGTGGGTTCGACTCCCATTAGCCGCTCCACGTCGGAGCAAGCTGCGTATCGCTTGATCCGACTTTTTTAAAAGTCAGAGCGCGCTCACTCCGCTGCTCCTCCTTTCCAAACCGAACCCGCTGCGCTGGGCTTCGGTTTGGCTTTGGAAACGCCTCCTTTTACGAGACAGCATATTTATCGAATTGCTGCGTACCGTCGCAAGCGTCATATCGCTTGCGACGAGTTTTTATGCTTCGCATCAAAAACTCATCCCGCGCTCATTCTGCTGCTCCTCGCTTTCGGCCGCGATCCGTTTCACTGGGTTCGCGGTCGAGTTTGGGGACAAAGCCGAAAAACACCCCCCCCGGGACTTTCGTCCCGGGGGGTATGTTTACAAATGCTCAGCCGTTGTAATTCTTCATGCGCCAGACGATGGCGGACACCTGGCCGCGGGTCAGGGTATTGCTGGGACGGAAAGTGCTGGTACCGCCGGAGAAGTAGCCCTCCACGATGCCGGCGGCGTTCAGTGCCTGCACATACACATCGGAGGTGTCGGTGAAGGGCTTGACGCTGGAGAGGTCGGAGGTGTTCAGCTCCATGGCCTTGGCGGCGATCTGCGCCACGGCCAGGCGGGTGATGGGAGCGTCCAGGTCCACGGTGCCGCTGATGAGCTTGTCGGCCTTGGCCTTGGTCAGGTAACCGCTGGCCCAGTGGGTGCCGGTCTTCTCCTGAACGGGGTACCCGGCGGCCAGCATGATGAGCTTCAGGGCCTGGCCGTAGGTGACGGTGTTGTTGGGACGGAAGGTGCCGTTGGTATAGCCGTCGATGACATCTGCGTCGCACATTTCCACCACGTACTTATAGCACCAGGTGGAGGAGGACACATCGGAGAACTTGGGGATGGAACTCACCACGCCCAGGGAGAATTTACCCATGGCGATGGCGTTGCCGCTGGCGTTGTAAGCCACATAGGGAATTTCCACGGAGCCGGTGAAGCCGCTGGCGGGCACGAACTGCAAATTGGAGATTTTGTTGGTGCCGGTGCCGCTGTACGCATACAGCGTGGAGGTGTCGGCCTTGGTGCCGCCGGTCAGCTGGACGGTGCCCTGGCTGGAGGAGGGCAGCGCCAGCAGGCGGATGCTGCCCAGGGTCAGCCCGGTGCCCTTGGACACGGCGCTGGAGATGGCGCTGGCGGGGAAGGTGACGGCGGTGCCCTTGGGGGTGACACCGTAGACCTCGGACATGGAGTCCAGGGTGACGCTGATGAGGATGCTGCCAGACGCGGACTTGGAGCCGCTGCCGTAGGCGGTGAAGGAGATGCTGGGGCAGTAGTTGAAGCCGTTGGGAATGAAGGTCAGCTCACTGAGGGCGCAGTCCTTGGTGCTGTCGGGGCTGAAGTAGAACTTGTAGTCCTTGCAGTTGTCGGCGGTCAGGCGGACCTTGGAATCGCCGTACTTGCTGGTGCCGTAATAGTTGTAGTACAGGCTGCCGGAGGCGGGCACGGCGGTAATTTTCACATACTCCAGCGTGCTGCTGGGATAGGATTGCTTCAAAAACCGGGCGAAGTCGTTGAGGTTCAACTGCACGGAGCTGCTGTACGTGGTGAAATAGCGGATGTCGGCGGCACCCTTGCCGGAGATGGAGGTCTCGCTGCCGGCATCTTCGGGGATGATGGCCAGCACGCCGTCCACATAGGTGTCCTCGTCGTACCAAGCCCGGAAGTCCAGAAGCAGGGTCTCGTCAAAATCGTCATCCGCTACAAAGCTCAACTCATCCAGGGCATAGTCGCCGTAGTCGTCGGAGCTGTAATAGAAGGCCTCGTCGGTGAGGTCCGTCTTGGAGAACTTCTCTTCCTCCTTGCCGTCGTAATCGTAATAGATGGCGCCGGCGGCGGACTTATAGGAGTTGTCGGGATAGAAGGTGACCCAGCGGAGGGTCTTGGAGTACTCCTCCTTAAAGAATTTGCTGAAATCGGAGCGGTCGAACTTCACCTCGCCGCCGGCGGTAACGGTGTAGTTGATGTCGCCCTCGTCCTCACTGACTTCCACGTCGCCGATGCGGATCTCCAGCACGCCGTCCAGGGTCTCATCGTCGCCGTACAGGGTGAATTCCAGGGTGACCACTTCGCCGTCGGCGTCCTCGTCCGCCAGGAAGGACAGCTTGCTGATGGGATAGTCGCCGCTCTTGGAGTACTCGAACTCATAGTCGTCCAGGCTGCTCTTGGTGATTTTCTCCTCTTCCTTGCCGTCGTAGTCGAAGTACAGAAGGCCCACGGAGGAGGAGAGGTTATCGCTGCCGGTGAAAATGACGGAGCGGAAGGTGTCATCGCACTCGTCCTCAAAGAACTCCTTGAACTCCGCGCGGTCAAAGACCACCTCGTCATCGGGCTCCACCTCCAGCACCAGGTCGGCCTTGCTGGAAGAGCCGCTGCCCTTGCCGATCTTCACGGTCACGGAAGCCTCCACATCATCGTCATCGCCGTAGAGGGTGCAGCTGAGGGTGATGGTGTGGTCGGAGGCGTCTTCGGCGGCCACGAAGCTGAGGCTGCCGATGGGATAGGCGCCGGTCTTGGAGTATTCGAACTCATAGTCATCCATATCGCCCTTGGTGATCTTTTCCTCCTCCTTGCCGTCGTAATCAAAGTAGAAGGAGCCGTAGGCGCTCTTATAGGAGCTGTCCGGCGTGAAGACGGCGTAGTCGAATTTACCGCCGCAGACGTCCTCGTACAGCTCCTTGAAATCGGAGCGGTCAAAGGTCACGCGCTCTCCGGCGGAGACCTTGTAGGAAATGTCGCCGCCGCTGCTGGAGGCGGTGTACAGGGCATAATACGTGGTGTTGGCGGTCAGGGTGGTCTTGGCCACCTGGGAGGAGGTCAGATAGCTCTGGCCGCTGTACAGGGCGGAGGAGCCGGGGTTCTTGGTGGTCCAGCCCTTGAAGGTGTAGGTCTTGCTGCCGCTGCTGGCTTTGGACGGCGTGCCGGGCGCGGAGGGGGCGGAGCCCTTTTTCACGCTCTGGGTCTTGAAGGTCTTCGTGCCGTTCATAAAGGTGACGGTGATGGTGGCGGTGCCCATGGTATAGCCGCAGGTATCGCACTTGCCGTCGTTATTCAGGTCCACATGGCCGCCCAGGTTGTCCTGGTAGCCGCAGACGGAGCACTGGTCCCAGTGGTTGTTGGCGTCATACTTCATGGTGCCGCTGTACACATGGGCCTCATGGGCGGTCTGGGCGCCGCAGTCAGAGCATTTCTTCCAGTGGGAGACGGCGTCTTTTTCATAAACGGAGGACCACTGGTGGTTGGCCGTCTGGATACCGGTGCAGCCGCTGGTCAGGCAGGTGCGCTGGTGCTGCTGGTCGTTCAGCTTCTGCCAGGTGCTCCAGTTGTTATGGCCGCAGTCCGCCGCCAGAGCGGTGGGCATCAGCCCGACGATCAGTGTCAGGGCCAGCAGGAAGGCCGATAGCTTTTTCTTCCAATAACTCTTCATGTTTCCCTCCATTTATGGTCGCGCAGTTGTTGCTTCCTCTCTACCTGTACCATATCGGAAAAGCCTCTTGAAATCATGAACAAATTATGAACAACCACTCTTTTCCAAAAGCTGCCGGGGAAAAAATCCCGCTGGCAGGCGGCTGCCGCTGGCGAAAAAGGGGAATGTGCGGAATTTTCAGTGGTTTTACACGTTTTTCTTTACAAAAAAACTTTCTTTCGTTATAATACTATGGCTAATGAAATTCAGTGAATGGAGAATCGCCATGGCTTTGATCGAGTACGATGAATACAAGCAGAAGCTCCGGGACCTGGGACCCGAGCTGGACAAGCTGTCCGCCGCGCTGGACATTGAGAGCGCCCGGCAGGAGGCGGCCCGGCTGGAGGAGGAGACCGCCCAGGACGGCTTCTGGAACGACCTGGAGCGGTCCCAGAAGGTGCAGATGCGCTTAAAGCAGCTGCAAAACAAGGTGGCCCGGCAGGAGAAGCTCATTGGGGAGTGGGAGGACCTCACCGCCCTTTGCGAGATGGGCCAGGAGGCCGAGGACGAGGAGCTGCTGGCTGAATTGAAGGAGGGCTTCGCCGTCCTGGAGGAGAAGGTGGAGGAGACCCGGATGACCACCCTGCTCTCCGGCGAGTATGACAACTCCAACGCCATTTTGCAGTTCCACGCCGGCGCCGGCGGCACCGAGGCCCAGGACTGGGCCCAGATGCTCTACCGCATGTATACCCGCTGGGCCGAGCGCCATGGCTTCGTCTATAAAATTTTGGACTATGAGGACGGCGACGAGGCCGGCATCAAGTCCGCTGCCATCTCTATCGAGGGTGAGAACGCCTATGGCCTTTTGAAGAGCGAAAACGGCGTTCACCGGCTGGTCCGCGTCTCCCCCTTTGACGCCAACGCCCGCCGCCAGACCTCCTTCGCCGCCATCGAGGTCATGCCGGAGATGGAGGACGATGACTCCGTGGAGATCCGGGAGGAGGATATCGAGATGCAGGTCTACCGGGCCTCCGGCGCCGGCGGCCAGCACGTCAACAAGACCTCTTCCGCCGTCCGCCTCATCCACAAGCCCACGGGCATCGTGGTGGCGTCCCAGCAGGAGCGCAGCCAATTCCAGAACAAGGACAACTGCATGAAGATGCTGCGGGCAAAGCTGTTGGAGCTGAAGGCCCAGCAGCACGCGGAGAAGATCTCCGACATCAAGGGTGTTCAAATGAAGATCGAGTGGGGCAGCCAGATCCGCTCCTACGTGTTCATGCCCTACCAGATGGTGAAGGACACCCGCACCGGCTATGAGACCAGCAACATCGACGGCGTCATGGACGGCGACCTGGATGGCTTTTTAAACGCGTATCTGACGCAGTTGGCCACCGGCGAGCTAAAGAAGTAAGTCGATGTGGATGGTCTCCGCCGCGAATGCGGCGTCCAAGCGTTTTGCGGAGCAAAACCTTGAAATGGGCGGGATCCGCCCGGCCATTTGAGTCCCATGCGGGTCCCCGGGCGCCGGAGGCGCGTGGGGTGCGCCAGCAACATCGACGGCGTCATGGACGGCGACCTGGATGGCTTTTTAAACGCGTATCTGACGCAGCTGGCCACCGGCGAGCTGAAGAAGTAAAAGCACCTGCAAAAAGGCGCGGCTGCAAGAGCCGCGTCCTTTTTCTGCCAAGCGAATCTTATCGTGAAAGGAACATCGGAAATGAACGATCAGACCCCCGCCGCCGGTGCGGCACCCCAGGAAAACAAAATGGGCGTTCTGCCCGTGGGCCGGCTGCTGGCCAGCATGGCTGTTCCCATGATGATCTCCATGCTGGTACAGGCCATGTACAATGTGGTGGACAGCGTATTCGTCTCCCGCATCAGCGAGAACGCCCTCAACGCGGTAAGCCTGGCCTTCCCCCTTCAAAACCTGATGATCGCCGTGGGCGCCGGTACTGCTGTGGGCATCAACGCCCTGCTGTCCCGGTCCCTGGGCGAGAAGCGGCAGGACATGGCCGACCGGGCCGCTGGTACCGGCATCTTTTTGTCGTTGTGCAACGCCGTGGTATTCGCCTGCATCGGCATCTTCCTCTCCCGGGCCTTTTTCATGGCCCAGGCCAAGAGTGTGCCGGAGATCGTGGAGATGGGTACCGCCTATACCCGCATCTGCCTGGGACTGTCCGTGGGCCTGTTCAGCCAGTTCTGCTTTGAGCGCCTGCTCCAGTCCACGGGGCGGACCGTTCTGGCCATGACCACCCAGCTGGTGGGCGCCCTCATCAACATCGTGCTGGACCCCGTTTTCATTTTCGGCCTGTGCGGAATGCCCCGGCTGGAGGTGGCCGGCGCGGCGGTGGCCACGGTGCTGGGCCAGATCGTGGCGGCCCTGCTGGCCATTTTCCTGAACCTGAAGAAAAACCCCGACATCCATATCCGGCCCAAGCTCATCCGCTGGGACAAGATGATAGCCCGGGAGATCTACCGGGTGGGCGTTCCCTCCATCGTCATGCAGTCCATCGGCTCTGTCATGACCTTCGGCATGAACAAGATCCTCTTTGTGTTCACTCCCACCGCCACGGCGGTGTTCGGTGCCTACTTCAAGATCCAGAGCTTTATTTTCATGCCCGTGTTCGGCCTGAACAACGGTATGGTGCCCATTATTTCCTATAACTACGGCGCCGCCCGGCCGGAGCGGGTGTGGAAGACCGTGCGGCTGACCATTTTCACCGCCGTGAGCATCATGTGCCTGGGCTTTTTGGCCTTCCAGACCATCCCCGACCTGCTGCTGTCCCTGTTTGACGCCTCCGCGGAGATGACGGCCATCGGCGTCCCCGCCCTGCGGACCATCAGCATCTCCTTCCTGCTGGCGGGCTTCTGCATCATCGCCGGTTCCGTGTGCCAGGCCGTGGGCAATCCCCTGTACAGCATGGTGGTCTCCGTGTGCCGCCAGCTGGTGGTGCTGCTGCCGGCGGCGTGGCTCCTGTCCCGGACGGGGCGGCTGGAGCTGGTGTGGTGGTCCTTCCCCATTGCCGAAATTGCCTCCGTCACCCTCAGTGCCATTTTCCTGCGGCGCACCGTCCGCAGCGCCAACGCCCGGATGAAGGGCGCGGCTGCCTGAAGCAAACCGTTATAAAGAAGCGCCCCGGAACGAAAGTTCCGGGGCGCTTTGCCGCTTATTTGTTCAGATATTCCTCTGGGTCCACCGCGTCGCCGTCCTTGGTGACGGAAAAGTGCAGGTGGGGCCCCTGGGCGCTCTCCGCCGCGGCGGTGGTGCCTACGGCGCCGATGACCTGCCCGGCGGTGACGGTGTCTCCCTGCTCCACGGCGGGGGTGGCCTGGAGGCAGGCGTAGGTGGTCTGGTAGCCGCCGCTGTGGCGCAGGGTCACGGTGGTGCCCATGAGGGCGTCATCCTCCACGGCCAGGACCGTGCCGGCGCTGGCGGCCAGGACCTTGGTGCCCGCCTGGGCGGAGATGTCGATGCCGTCATGGATGCGCCAGTCCCCCATGGTCTCGCTGTACACCAGCTGGTCCACGGAGAAGGCGGTCACCACCTTTCCGCTGAGGGGTGACACCACCAGCTGGGGCGCTTCCGCCACCACCGGCACCTCAGGCTCCGTCACAGTCACCTCCGGCATGGCGGCGGCAGGCACTTCGTTGGCCGGCTCCGGCTCAGACGGTGCCTCCGGCACCTCCGGCTCCGCCGGAGCTTCGGAGAGCTCCGCCGGCACCTCCGCCGGCGCGGCAGCCTCCACGGGAGGCGTCTCCGCCTCCCCGGCACCGCCGCTGTCATCCAGCAGCAAAAACCAGCCGGCCACCGCCGCTGTCACCAGGCAGATGCCCAGCGCGGCGTAAAACCCGGCGCCGGACAAAATGCCCTTGAGTTTGTTTGCCATGATCTTCCCTCCCTAGAATGAAGTCTGAGGGAAGTATGGACAAAATTTCCTGATTTCATACAAAAATAAAAAAACGGCGCCTGTGAAGGCGCCGTTTTTGGGATTTATTTCACGATGAGGGTCTTGCCGTCCATCTCGGCGGGGCAGGCCAGACCCATCACGTCCAGAATGGTGGGGGCGATGTCCGCCAGGCGGCCGTCGCTCCGCAGCTCCGTGCCGGCGCCGCAGAGGATGAAGGGCACGGGGTTGGTGGTGTGGGCGGTCATGGGGGAGCCATCGTCCTCCACCATCTGCTCGGCGTTGCCGTGGTCGGCGGTGATCATGGCGATGCCGCCCATTTTCAAGGTGGCGTCCACCACACGGCCCACGCAGGTGTCCACGGTCTCCACGGCCCGCACGGCGGCGTCGAACACGCCGGTGTGGCCCACCATATCGCAGTTGGCGTAGTTGAGGATGATAACATCATAGGCGCCGGACTCGATGCGCTCCACACACTTGTCGCACACCTCGTAGGCGCTCATCTCCGGCTGGAGGTCATAGGTGGCCACCTTGGGAGAGGCCACCAGCACCCGGTCCTCGCCGGGGAACACGGTCTCGCTGCCGCCGTTGAAGAAGAAGGTCACATGGGCGTACTTCTCCGTCTCGGCGATGCGCAGCTGGGTCATGCCCATCTGGCTGAGATACTCGCCCAGGCCGTTGCGGACGGTGTTCCGGGGGAAGGCCACCTCCACGTTGGGCATGGTGGCATCATACTCCGTGTTGCACACGAAGGTGACGGGGAAATACTGGCGGGTGAAGCCGTCGAAAGCGGGGTCCACCAGGGTCCGGGTGATCTCCCGGGCCCGGTCGGGGCGGAAGTTGAAGAAAATGACGCTGTCGTTATCGGAGATGGTGCCCTCGGCGTCGCACACCACAGGCTCCACGAACTCGTCGGTGATGCCGGCGGCGTAGGAGTCCTTCACGGCGGCCACGGGCACGGGGTTGAAGTGGGCGCTCTCGCCGTAGACCATGGCGTCATAGGCCTGCTCCACCCGGTCCCAGCGCTTGTCGCGGTCCATGGCGTAATACCGCCCCATGACCGTGGCGATCTTGCCCACGCCGATGGCCCGGCAGGCCTCCACGGTCCGGGCCACGAAGTCGGCGCCGGAGGTGGGGGATACGTCCCGCCCGTCCAGGAAGGCGTGGATATAGACCTTCTCCAGGCCCTTTTCCTTGGCCATCTTCAAAAGGGCGAACAGGTGGTCCAGGTGGGAGTGGACGCCGCCGTCGGACAAAAGGCCCATCAGGTGCAGGGAGGTTCCCTTGGCCTTGCAGGCGTCCATGGCGTGGGTATAGGCGGGGTTCCGGAAGAAATCGCCGTCGGCGATGGACTTGGTGATGCGGGGCAGGTCCTGGAACACCACCCGGCCCGCGCCGATGTTGGTGTGGCCCACCTCGCTGTTGCCCATCTGCCCGTCGGGCAGGCCCACGTCCAGGCCGGAGGCCTTCAGGGTGGTGTTGGCGAACTCCTGGAAAAACTGGTCCAGCCGGGGCGTCCGGGCGGCGCGGACCGCGTTGCCGGTGACGCCGCCGGTCAGGCCGAAGCCGTCCATAATAATGAGAGTAGTCGGTGTTTTATTCATAGAATATAAGTTCCTCATTTCGCTGGCATTTGCCAGACCAATCGAGCCATGGGAAAAGGGGCCGGGAGGGACCGGCAGTCCCTCCCTCTGGGATTACTCCTGGTTCGCGGCGTTGATGATGTCCACGAACTGCTCGGGCTTCAGGGCGGCACCGCCGATGAGGCCGCCGTCGATGTCGGGCTGGGCCAGCAGCTCGGCGGCGTTCTTGGGATTCATGGAGCCGCCGTACTGGATGGTGACAGCGCGGGCCACGCGGGCGCCGTACAGGGCGCGGATGGTGGCGCGGATGTTGGAGCAGACCTCACCGGCCTGCTCGGCGGTGGCGGTCTTGCCGGTGCCGATGGCCCAGATGGGCTCATAGGCGATGATGCAGCGGCGCAGCTTGTCGGCGGGCACGCCGTACAGGGCGCTCTTCACCTGGAGGGCGATCCACTCGTTGGTGATGCCGGTCTCCCGCTGCTCCAGGCTCTCGCCCACGCAGATGATGGGATTCATGCCGGCGTTCAGCACGGCGTGGACCTTCTTGTTGACGGTGGCGTCGGTCTCGCAGAAGTACTGGCGGCGCTCGCTGTGGCCGACGATGACGTACTTCACGCCCAGGTCCTTCAGCATATCGGCGGACACCTCGCCGGTGTAGGCGCCCTTCTCCTCAAAGTAGACGTTCTCGGCGCCCACGGAGATGCGCAGGTCCTTGAAGGCCTTGGCGGCGGTCTGGATGTTGCAGGCGGGGACGCAGATCAACGTCTCGCACCACTTGGCGCGGGGCATGATCTTCTTGATGTCTTCGGCGAACTTCTTGGTCTCGGTGGCGGTCATGTTCATCTTCCAGTTACCGGCGATGACGGTCTTGCGATATCTGCGATTCATGTTCTTCTGTCTCCTTTATGTCTGTATCGTATGGTCAAACGGTGCGGGATATTTTCGTTCAGAGGGGCGGGAGAGGAGAAAATTGCCCCGACCCGGCCCTCTGTGATGCGTAAACTACTATTTTATACAAAAAACCGGAACATTTGTCAACCCTTTCAAAGGGAAAGAAGAAAATTTTCCTATTTTCTCCTCAAGGGCCTTTTGGGGCTCCGGCGGGAACCAGAGAGTTTCCCGGCCGGAAAGCGTTTACTGATCCAGTAAACAGGCCACGCCGGGCAGTCGTCGGAGCGCGGCCTTGCGGAACGCGTGACCGCTGCGGAAATGCGGTCCCGCTTATCCTTGCGGCCGGCTCCTCCTCTCCCCACCGAAACCGCTTACCCGCGAGGGGTACGCCGCATCCGTAAGCGGTAAAGCCGCCAACGGCTGCGCAGTCACTGGGTTTCGGCGGGGACCCCGGAACTCCCCGGCGGGGGAAATTTTACTGATCCAGCAGGCAGGCCACGCCGGGGAGCTCCTTGCCCTCCAGGAATTCCAGAGAGGCGCCGCCGCCGGTGGAGATGTGGGTCATCTTATCGGCGTAGCCCAGCTGCTCCACGGCCGCCGCGCTGTCGCCGCCGCCGATGATGGTGATGGCGCTGGTCTTGCTGAGGGCCTCGGCCACGGCCTCGGTGCCCTTGGCGAAGGCGGGGAACTCGAACACGCCCATGGGGCCGTTCCAGATGACGGTGCCGGCGTCGGCCACGGCATCGCAGTACAGCTTCACAGTCTCGGGGCCGATGTCCAGGCCCTCCCAGCCGTCGGGAATCTCGCCGGCCTTGACCACCTGACTGTTGGCGTCAGGGGCAAAGGCATCGGCGCAGACGGTGTCCACAGGCAGCAGCAGCTTCACGCCCTTGGCCTTGGCCTTCTCGATCATATCCTTGGAGTAATCCATCCAGTCGGCCTCCAGCAGGCTGTTGCCCACCTTGCCGCCCATGGCGGCGGAAAAGGTGTAGGCCATGCCGCCGCCGATGATGATGGTGTCGGCGATCTCCAGCAGGTTGTTGATGACGCCGATCTTGGAGCTTACCTTGCTGCCTCCCAGGATTGCCACCAGGGGGCGCTTGGGGTTGGCGATGGCGCCGCCCAGGAACTCCAACTCCTTCTGGATGAGGAAGCCGGACACGGCGGGCAGATAGGCGGCCACGCCGGCGGTGGAGGCGTGGGCCCGGTGCACGGCGCCGAAGGCGTCGGACACGTACAGGTCCGCCATGGAGGCCATGGCCTTTGCCAGCTCGGGGTCGTTTTTGGTCTCGCCCTTTTCAAAGCGGGTGTTCTCCAGCAGCAGGATCTGGCCGGGCTGCAGGGCGGCGGCCTTGGCCCTGGCGTCCTCGCCCACCACGTCGTGGGCGAAAATAACGGGCTTGCCCAGCAGCTCGCTGAGGCGCTGGGCCACGGGAGCCAGGCTCAGCTTGGGGTCGGGGCCGCTTTTGGGCTTGCCCAGGTGGGAGCAGGCGATGACAGCCGCGTCGTGCTCCAGCAGGTACTGGATGGTGGGCAGGGCGGCCACGATGCGCTTGTCGCTGGTGATGGCGCCGGTCTCCTTGTCCTGGGGCACGTTGAAGTCGCAGCGCAGCAGGACCTTCTTGCCGGCCACGTCCACATCGCGGACAGTCTTTTTGTTGTAGTTCATGAGAGAATACCTCCGTTGGTAAATAGTATTCGGCGGGATGCGCCGTGGGTTTGCACAATTGATAATTGATAGTATGCCCTTATTTTTCCGCCATCTCGCCGGTGCCCAGCAGGCCGGGAAAGCCGTTTTGGCGCAGAGCCTCGTAGACACAGACGGCCACGGTGTTGCTGAGGTTGAGGCTGCGGGCCTCCGAGACCATGGGCAGGCGGACGCACCGGTCCCGAAACCGCTCCCGGAAGGCCAGGGGCAGCCCCGCGGTCTCCTTGCCGAAGAAAAGCCAGCTGTCGGGGGTGAAGCGGGCTTCCTCATAGGAGCGGGGGGCCTTGGTGGTGGTGAGCCAGGCGTCTCCGGCGGCCTCGGGATGGCGGCGGAACAGGTCCTCCAGGTTTTCGTAGTCAAAGACCTCCACCAGATGCCAATAATCCAGGCCGGCCCGCTTCACCGCCCGGTCCGAGATGTCGAAGCCCAAGGGCCGGACCAGGTGCAGGCGGCTGCCGGTGGCCGCGCAGGTTCGGGCGATATTGCCGCAGTTTTGCGGGATTTCCGGTTCTACTAATACAATATTGAGCATAAATTCGGTAAAATCGCCCCTTTCTATGCAAGCGAACATCATTGTAATCCTTTACGTGAACAAATTCAACTATAATGTGAAAAATATTCTGGATTTTCAGAAGAAATCACGACAAATAATCCGGAAATTTTGCAAAACGACGAAAAAATGAAAAAAGCGGCCGTCGAAAAAAAGGAAAACCGTTGCCTGTTACAAAAAAACGACAAAAACCGGGGAAGATTTCGGAGAAATTTCCTGAATAAATTCGCCGGAAACACTGGATTTCCCACAAAAGTTTGATATAATAGACCCGCGAAAGCAAGCGATTATCGTTTGAGATTACTTTTTGTGAGGGAGGAGATTGACCATGGTTCGCCCCCAGAGTGCTGTTTTCTTTTTTGAAGAAGACTCCTCCGTCCCGGAGCACTCCAAGCCGCTGATGCTGGAAGCCGTGTTGTTCTGCCCGATCCTGCAATGGATGAGTGACAAGTTGCTGGCCGATGGCGTGCAGCGGTTTTTTGTTGTCTGCGGCCCCCGCTTCGCGGAGGCGGCCCGGGCCTGTTTCCCGGCGGAGGCGGATGTGACCGTGTCCGAGCAGCACAGCGAGCTGCTGGCGTTTTTGAACAGCCCGGACCCGGTGCTGGTGCTGCCCCGGGCGGCCATGCCCATGGAGGAGGCCGGCGCGGGCTTTGCCTACGCCGCCCCGGGCTATGAGCTGCAGGAGGTCTGGAAGACGAAGATGACCAACGCGGTCAGCGCCGCGGAGCTGGTCCCCGGCTGGCTGCCCGTCTACGGACCGGACACCATCGCCGAGCTGGAGGGATTGCTGCGGCAGCGCATCGTGAAGGCCCATATCCGCAGCGGCGTCCGCGTTCTGGACCCCGCCGCCGTTTATATCGACCCCCGTGTGACCATCGGCGAGGGCACCGTGCTGCTGCCGGGCACCATTTTGCAGGGCCCGTGCCGCATCGGCCGCCGGTGCACCATTGGCCCCAACGCCCTGGTGAACAGCTGCGTGCTGGGCGATGACGTGGCTGTCAACGCCTCCCAGGTCAATGAGAGCACCCTGGGCGACGGATGCGATGTGGGGCCCTATGCCCACATCCGCCCCAACTGTACCGTGGGCGCCAAGTGCCATGTGGGCGCGTTCGTCCAGCTGAAAAACTGCGTGCTGGGCGAGGGCACCAAGATGAGCCACCTGACCTACGTGGGCGACGCCGACGTGGGCAGCGGCGTCAACTTCGGCTGCGGCACCGTCACCTCAAACTACGACGGCTTCCAAAAGCACCGCTGCACCATCGGCGACAACGCCTTCATCGGCTGCAACACCAACCTGGTGGCGCCGGTGACGGTGGGCGAGGGCGCCTATATCGCCGCGGGAGCCACCGTCACCCGGGACGTTCCCCCCGATGCCCTGGCCGTGGCCCGTGCCCGGCAGGAGAATAAAGAGGGCTGGGCAGCCCGCCGCCGGCGGATGCACGGAAAGGCGTAATAAAAAATTTAAAATAAACAAAAAATTCAGGATAGAGAAAGAGGGCGTTGAACATGATTTCTCATGGCAAGGATATCAAGGTATTTTCCGGTAACGCGAACCCCAAGCTGGCGGAGGAGATCTGCAAGCTCATGGGCACCAAGCTGGGTGAGTCCGAGGTGGGCACTTTCTCCGATGGTGAGATCTTCGTCTCCCTGTACGAGACCGTCCGCGGCAGCGACGTGTTCGTGGTCCAGTCCACCTGCACCCCCGTCAACAACAATCTGATGGAGCTGCTCATTATGATCGACGCGCTGAAGCGTGCCTCCGCCGGCCGCATCACCGCCGTCATCCCCTACTTCGGCTATGCCCGCCAGGACCGCAAGGCCAAGGCCCGCGACCCCATCACCGCCAAGCTGGTGGCCAACATGATCGCCGCCGCCGGCGCTGACCGCGTGCTGACCATGGACCTCCATGCCGCCCAGATCCAGGGCTTCTTCGATATCCCTGTGGACAATCTGGCCGGCAACCCCATTTTTGTGGACTACTACGCCAAGAAGTTCGGCTCTGACTGCGAGAACATGGTGGTGGTCTCTCCCGACGTGGGCTCCGTGGCCCGCGCCCGCGCCTTTGCCCAGAAGCTGCACATGAACCTGGCCATCGTGGACAAGCGCCGTCAGAAGGCCAACCAATGCGAGGTCATGAACGTCATCGGCGACGTGGAGGGCAAGGACTGCATCCTGTTCGACGACCTGGTGGATACCGCCGGCTCCCTGTGCAACGCCGCCCAGGCCCTGATGGAAGTGGGCCACGCCAAGAGCGTCCACGCCTGCGCCTCCCACGGTGTGCTGTCCGGTCCCGCCATCGAGCGGCTGAACAACAGCGCCATCGCGGAGCTGGCCCTGCTGGACACCATCCCCGCCATCGATCCTGCCAAGAGCGAGAAGATCAAGTACCTGCCCGTGGCGCCCATGTTCGCCGAGGCCATTGAGCGCATCTATCAGGAGGTCTCCATCTCCAAGCTGTTCCGCTGATCCCGGCGGACCTATACTGAATTTTGACGCGCAAGGCGGGGAAGGTCACTTCCCCGCCCTTGCGGCGTTGTCCATTGAAGGAGAAGCATATGCTGTTTGGAATCAAATCCGCCGCCGTGGACTGGCTGGTGGTGGGCCTGGGCAATCCCGGCCAGAAATACGCCAACACCCGCCACAACATGGGGTTCCTCACCGTGGACCTGCTGGCGGAGAAGGCCGGCGTGAAGCTGAACAAGGTGAAGTTCAAGTCCGCTTACAACATCCTCCCCTTCGCCGGATGCAAGTGCCTGGTCATGAAGCCCCAGACCTACATGAACCTCTCCGGCGAGGCGGTCCGGGAGGCCGTGCAGTTCTATAAAATCCCCGCCGACCACGTGCTGGTGATCTACGATGACGTGTCGCTGCCCGTGGGCAAGCTGCGGGTGCGGCCCACCGGCTCCGCCGGCGGCCACAACGGCATCAAAAATATCATCGCCCACCTGGGCACCCAGGACTTCCCCCGGGTAAAGATCGGCACCGGCGCTCCCGCCGGCGGCGGAGCCGACATGGTCGACTGGGTCATCGGCGAGCCCTCCAAGGCGGAGAAACAGGTGCTGCTGGAGAGCTTTGAAAAGGCCATTGACGCGGCGGAATGCATCATTGCGCACGGCTGCCAGAAGGCAATGAACGACTTCAACTGAGCCCTGTGCCCGTCATGACGGGCACGGAAAAAGAATAGAATACAGCGGGCAATACCCCTCCCGCCTGTTGGCGGCGAGGGGCTGTCCTACGTTAAAATTTCCAAATTTTTACAAGGAATCGAGCTATGGAACAGTTTCTGCAAAAACTGAATACCATCCCGGAGGTGGCGGAGCTCATCCGCCGGGTGGAGGAGGGCGGCTGTCCGGCGGCGGTGAACGGCCTGCAGCCGGTGCAGCGGGCCTGCGTGAGCGCTGCCGTGGCCCGTGCGTTGAACCGCCCGGCGGTGTTCGTGTGCGGTGACGAGCGGGAGGCCCAGGTGCTTGCCGGGGACCTGAAGACGCTGCTGGAGCTGGAACCGGTGACACTGCTGGGCCGGGAGTGGCAGCTGCATCCGGGCGCCGTCAGCTCCCGGGCCTGGGAGCAAAGCCGCCTGGCAGCCCTGTACGCCATGGCCCGGGGCCAGGCACCGGTCATCGTGGCCACCGCCGACGCCCTGGCGGCCCGGACCCTGCCGCCGGAGCGGCTGGTGTCCCTGTCCCGGACGCTGGCGGTGGGAGAGCGGGCGGATTTGAAGGAGCTGGCGGAGCAGCTGGTCTGTGCCGGCTACACCCGCTGCCAGCAGGTGGAGGGCGTGGGCCAGTTCGCCCTGCGGGGCGGCATCCTGGATGTGTTCTCCCCACTGATGGAGCAGCCGGTGCGGTGCGAGTTCTTCGACGATGAGATCGACTCCATGGGCACCTTTGACCCTGGGACCCAGCGGCGGGTGAAAAACGTCAAGTCCGCCCTGGTGCTGCCGGCGGCGGAGGTGCTGCCCCACGCGGCTCCCGGCGGCGCCGCGGGATTGGCAGATGCCCTGACCGCCCTGGCGGACAAACTGGCCAAAAAGCAGAAGACGGAGCGGACGGTCCAGACCCTGCGGGAGGACGCGGAGCGGCTGCGCAGCGGGGCCGCCGTGGGCGGCGCGGACCGCTATCTGGCCGCTGTCTACCCGGAGGGGACGGCGGGCGTCCATTACCTGCCGCCGGAGAGCGTGGTGTTTTTGTGCGAGAGCGGCCGGGTGGAGGACCGGGTGAAAAGCGCCCTCCTCCAGCACAAGCAGGACACGGAGGCCTTGCTGGAGGCCGGATTGCTGGCGGGAGACTGGGCAAAGCTGATGCTGTCCGCAGAGGAGCTGTACGGCGCCCTGGAGGAGTTCCCCGTCATCATGGAAAACTCCCTGCCCACCTCCCGGTATCCCCTGCGGCCCCGGGGCCTTTTGAGCGTGAACGCCAAGCAGCTCTCCTCTTACGGCGGCAGCCTGGAGACCGCCGTGGGCGACATGGCCCACTACCGCGCCAGCGGCAGCGCCGTGCTGGTGCTGTGCGGCAGCGAGACCCGGGCCAGAAATCTCCAGCGGCTGCTGGAGGAGCGGGACATCCCGGCGGCGCTGGACCTTCAGAACGCCGCCATGCCCGCCGCCGGCGAGGTGCGGGTGGCCCTGGGGGCCCTGTCCGCCGGCAGCGAATGGCCCCAGCTGAAGCTGGCGGTTTTGACGGAGGGGCAGCTGACCGCCGCGCCCCAAAAGCGCCAAAAGCTGAAAAACAGCTCCAACCGCCAGAAGCTCCAGTCCTACACGGACCTGAGCCCCGGCGACCTGGTGGTCCATGTCCACCACGGCGTGGGCCGGTTCGTGGGCATCCAGAAAATGCCGGTGGACGGCGTGGAGAAGGACTATATCAAGATCGACTACGCCGGCGGCGACTGCCTGTACGTCCCCGTCACCCAGCTGGACCAGGTGTCCAAGTACATCGGCGGCGGAGAGGACCAGGAGCACACGAAGCTCAACAAGCTGGGCGGCACCGAGTGGGCCAAGCAGAAGACCAAGGCCAAAAAAGCCGCCCGAGACCTGGCCAAGGGGCTCATCGCCCTGTACGCCCAGCGGCAGCGGCAGCCGGGCTTCGCCTTCTCCCCGGACTCCCCCTGGCAGCGGGAGTTTGAGGAGGCCTTTGATTACGCGGAGACCGACGACCAGCTGCGCTGCATTGCGGAGATCAAGGCCGACATGGAAAAGCCCCGGCCCATGGACCGCCTGCTGTGCGGCGACGTGGGCTACGGCAAGACGGAGGTGGCCCTGCGGGCCGTTATGAAGTGCATCCTGGACGGAAAGCAGGCCGCCATCCTGGTGCCCACCACCGTCCTGGCCCAGCAGCATTACGCCACCGCCGTGGGCCGGTTCCGGAATTTTCCCGTCCACATCGAGGTCCTCTCCCGCTTTACCCCCGCCAAGGAGCAAAAGCGCATCCTGGATGCCGCCAAGCGGGGAGCGGTGGACCTGCTCATCGGCACCCACAAACTGCTGCAAAAAAGCATGGAGTTCCACGACCTGGGCCTGCTCATCATCGACGAGGAGCAGCGCTTCGGCGTCACCCACAAGGAGCGGCTCAAGGAGATGAGCCGCCAAGTGGACGTACTGACCCTGTCCGCCACCCCCATCCCCCGGACGCTGAACATGGCGTTGTCGGGCCTGCGGGATATGTCCACCCTGGAGGAGCCGCCCCAGGACCGCCAGCCGGTGCAGACCTATGTGCTGGAGCACGACTGGGCCGTCATTGAGGACGCCATGCGCAAAGAGCTGGGCCGGGGCGGGCAGGTGTATTACCTCCACAACCGGGTGGAGAGCATCGACCTCACTGCCTCCCGCATCCAGAAGCTGCTGGGGCCGGAGGTGCGCATCGTCACCGGCCACGGCAAAATGAGCGAGCAGGAGCTCTCCGGCGCCATGCAGGCCATGGTGGACGGCGAGGCGGATGTGTTCGTGTGCACCACCATCATCGAGACCGGCATCGACATCCCCAACGTCAACACCCTCATCATCGAGGACGCCGACAAAATGGGCCTGGCCCAGCTGCACCAGATCCGGGGCCGTATCGGCCGCAGCGCCCGCCGGGCCTACGCCTACCTCACCTACCGCCGGGGCAAGGTGCTCCAGGAGACCGCCGCCAAGCGGCTCGCGGCCATCCGGGAGTACGTGGAGTTCGGCTCCGGCTTCAAGATCGCCATGCGGGACCTGGAGATCCGGGGCGCCGGCAACCTGCTGGGGCCGGAGCAGTCCGGCTACCTCATGAGCGTGGGCTATGACCTCTATTTAAAGCTGCTGGAGGAGGCGGTCCTGGAGGAAAAGGGCGAGGAGAAGAAGATCGAGACGGAGTGCTCCGCCGATTTGACGGTGAACGCCAATATCCCCGACCGCTACGTACCCTCGGCGGAGCAGCGGATGGACCTGTACCGCCGCATCGCCGCCATCCGCACGGACGACGACGCATCCGACCTGCTGGACGAGATGCTGGACCGCTACGGCGAGGCGCCCAAGAGCGTGCTGGCCCTGCTGGACGTGGCGCTGCTGCGGGCGGCGGCGGCCAAGGCCGGCGTCAGCGACATCTCCCAGAAGGGCAGCCTTTTGAAGCTGCAGCTGGCCGTGTTCCGGCCGGAGGCGCTGGTGTCGGTGTGCGGCCTGCCCAAATACCGCCAGCGGCTGACCCTGGCCGCGGGGGAAACGCCGGCCATCACCCTAAAGCTCAAACCCGGCGCCGATGTGCTGGAATCCGCCACGGAGCTGGTGGAGGACCTGAAGCTGGCATCGGAGGAGACATAAAACCCGGCTGGGCCGCATAGGATGGGACATCCCGTGAAGGAGCCTGAATGCCATGAGACGAACCATCCTGCCCCTGCTGCTCATCTGTCTGCTGCTGAGCGCCTGTGGAAAGAAAGAGGCGCAGACACCGCCGGAGAGCGGCCGTTTGGCGTCTGCCGCCGGACTGGAGGCGGACACTGTTGTGGCCGCCGTGGACGGCCGGGAGGTTACCGCCGGACAGTACCTGTACTGGCTGACGGTGGTCTGTGACGAGATCCAGGACTATTACCGCTCCGCCGGCATCGCCCTGAACTGGTCAGCGCCGCTGGAGGACGGCACTCTGGGGGACTACGCCAAGTCCCAAGCCCTCCGCAGCGCCGCCCTGTACGCCACGGTGGAGGCCTGGGCGGAGCGGTACGGCTGCGCTCTGACCGGGGAGGACCGCTCCGCCATGGAGGCCGACTGGGCGGAAAAGGCCGCTGCCGCCGGCGGAGAGACGGCGTACCTCACTCGGCTGGCGGAGCAGGGGCTGGACCGCTCCACAGCGGAAAAGCTGGAGGAGGACCACTATTTATACCTGCACCTGTGCGCCCTGGCAACGGATGAGGCCAGCGGCCTGTGGGCCGAGGAGGCGGAGCTGGCATCGTTTTTCCGCCAGCAGGGCTATGTGACGGCGGACCTTTTGACCTTTTCCGGTGAAAACGGGGAATCCCAGGCGGCGGAGGCCTTTGCGAAGCTGAACGGCAGCCAGAGGCTGGCGGCGGACTTTGCCGCCCTGCGCATCGCCGCCGGGGGACCGGAGGGCTACCCCAGGACCCTGCTGCCGGCGGACGGAACGCTGCCGGAGGAACTGGCCGCCGCTGCCGCCGCCCTGGCGGAGGGGCAGCTCAGCGGTATTGTGGAGACAGAGGGCGGATGGGCCATTTTGCTGCGCCTGCCGGATGACACGGCGGCGGTGCGGCAGGACCTGCTGGACCAGCAGCTGCAAACGGCGGCGGACGAGGCCCGGCTCCAGACCACGGAGGCCTATGAAACGCTGGATACAGCCGCTTTCCGTGCCGGTCCGGGACGGGAACAAACGGCGCCGGAAAACGGAGAAACTTGATGCGAGGTCGGTTTTCGTCAACTTGACGAAAACCGACCTTGTTTTGTCAAAGATTTAACAAAAATTGAAATCTGCCACAGTTTCCCATTGACGGAGGAAGAGAAACCCACTATAATCAAAATTGCGGTGATGAGGTATCCACTGATTTGTCAAAAATTTAGCAATCCTGTTTAAAGTTTGACAAACCTCGCTTCCGCAAGAATCACCGGTTAGCAATTGCGGCGGCCGCCGGCAGGCGCCCGCACCGCTTCCAAAACAAAATTTTTAAAAAACGGAGGACTATCATGAAAGAGCTGTATGTCGTGAATTGCTGCAGAACCGCAATTGGTTCCTTTGGCGGCGCTCTGAAGAACACCCCCGCTCCCGAGCTGGGCGCCATCGTTGTCAAGGAGGCCCTGAACCGCGCCGGCGTGAAGCCTGAGCAGGTGGATGAGGTCATGTTCGGCTGCATCCTGACCGCTGGCCTGGGCCAGAACGTTGCCCGCCAGGTCTCCATCAAGGCCGGCATCCCCTATTCCGTGCCCGCCTACACCGTCGGCATGGTCTGCGGCTCCGGCATGAAGTCCGTCATCGAGGGCGCCCGCTCCATCCTGGCCGGCGACGCTGACGTGGTCGTCTGCGGCGGCACCGAGAACATGAGCGCCGCTCCCTTCGCCGCTCCCGACGCCCGCTGGGGCGCCCGCATGGGCGACAAGAAGCTGGTGGACACCATGATCAAGGACGGCCTGTGGGACGCCTATAACAACTATCACATGGGCACCACCGCCGAGAACATCAACGACATCTGGGGCATCACCCGCAAGGAGCAGGACGAGTTCGCCGCCGCTTCCCAGCAGAAGACCGAGGCCGCGCAGGCCGCCGGCCGCTTCGACGATGAGATCGTCCCCGTGCCCGTGAAGGTCAAGAAGGAGATTGTGGAGTTCAAGAAGGACGAGTTCCCCAAGGCCGGTGTCACCGCCGAGGGCATCGCCAAGCTGCGCGGCGCCTTCCCCGTGGGCCCCGAGTCCCCCAACCCCGAGGTCGTGCACACCTTTGAGGTCACCGGCGCTCAGGATGCCGAGGACAAGGGCACCCAGCGCGTCACCGCCGCCAACGCCTCCGGCATCAACGACGGCGCCGCAGCCATCGTGCTGGCTTCCGGCGAGGCTGTGGAGAAGTACGGCCTGAAGCCCATGGCCAAGCTGATCGGCTGGGGCCAGGGCGGCGTCGATCCCAAGATCATGGGTGTCGGCCCCGTGCCCGCTTCCCGCGCCGCCATGAAGAAGGCCGGCGTCACCATCGAGGACATCGACCTGGTGGAGGCCAACGAGGCGTTCGCCGCGCAGTCCATCGCCGTGGCCCGTGAGCTGCACTTCGACATGAGCAAGGTCAACGTCAACGGCGGCGCCATCTCCCTGGGCCATCCCGTCGGCGCTTCCGGTGCCCGTATCATCGTCACCCTGCTGCATGAGATGCAGAAGCGTCCCGAGGCCAAGAAGGGCCTGGCCACGCTGTGCATCGGCGGCGGCATGGGCGTTGCCACCGTCTTCGAGAAGTGCTGATCCCTTCAGCCGCATAAGCACATATAAAACCGCGGGGCACCAACCGGTGCCCCGCGGTTTTGCGTGGAAAGAAGAAAGCCGCCTGTCCCAGCGGGACAGGCGGCTTCGCTTGTTTACAAGTTCTTCTCCAGAACGGAGGTAAAGGCATCGGGAGGCATGACGCCCACTTTCCGGTCGAATTCCCGGCCGTTTTTCAAAAACACCACCGTGGGAATGCTCATGACGCCGAACTGGGCGGCCAGGGCCGGCTCCTCGTCCACGTTGACCTTGCCCACCAGGACCTTGCCGTCGAACTGCTCGCCGATGGTCTCGATGACCGGGGAGAGCATTTTGCAGGGACCGCACCAGGAGGCCCAGAAATCCACCATTGCCAGGGGAGCCGCGTCCACGGCGGTGACGAATTCTTCTGTTTTCAAATGCTTGACTGCCATTGTGATATCTCCTTTACATATTTTAAAGTTTGCTCACGCTTGTTTTTGTTCCGCCGCGGTCAAAAACGCGGCGGCGCTTTGGCCGGCGATGAGGCCCTCCCCCACTGCCTTGGCCACTTGAAGGGGACCGCCGGTGCAGTCTCCCGCGGCGAACAGGCCCGGCAGGTTGGTGGCCATGCGGCGGTCCACCGTCACATAGCCGTTTTCCGCCGCCAGCCCCTGGAACAGGTCCGTGGGCGCCATGGTGGGCCGCAGCAGGAATACCGCGTCCACGGCGGCGCTCTGCCCGTCGCAGGTGATGGACTCCACCGTCTGGCCGCCTTGAATGACACAGCGCTTCGGCCGGTCAAAGTAGGTGACGGTGCAGCCGATGCTCCGCAGGAAGTCCGCCTCCCGCCGGGCGGAGTCGGAAAAGCCCACCACCGCCACCGGGCGATTCCGATACAGCATCCCGTCGCAGGTGGCGCAGTAGCTGACGCCCCGGCCCAAAAACTCCGCCTCCCCGGGGAACTTTTTCCCCCGGGCCACGCCGGTGGCCAGCACCACAGCCCTGGCATTGTACATCTCCTGCCCCACGCTGATAAACCAGCTGCCCATCATGGGAAGGGCGCTGAGGACCCGGCCTGTGACAAATTGCACGCCTGCCTCCTCCGCCTGGCGGCGCATGGCCGAGAGCATAGCCCTGCCGGAGACGCCGGGAAGTCCCGGATAGTTGTCCACCCGCCCCGCCTTCCACAGGGGATTTTCCTCCGGCGGATTGGAGACCACCAGGGCGCTCCGGCCCCGGGCGTGGGCGTTCAGGGCGGCGGAAAGGCCCGCAGGGCCGCCGCCGATCACCAGAATCTCAAAGGACATAGCTGTCCGCCTCCTCCCCGAATAAAGAGGCCACCAGCGCCGCCACCTCCGGGGAGGCGGCGGAATAATAGACCTCGTTGCCGCTGCGGCGGGCAGTCACCACGCCGGCGGCACGCAGCTTTTGCAGGTGCTGGGAGATGCAGGACTGGGACATACCGGTGTTTTGCTCCATGCAGGAGACGTTGCGGCAGCCGCTGCGCAGCAGGCTGTGGACGATCTGAAGGCGCACGGGATTGGACAGGGCCTTCAGCAGCGACGCCTTCGCGGTATAGTCTATCCGGTTTTCCACAGGTCTCACCGTCCTCTTTCAAATTTCTATATTAGAATATCATAATGTTTTAATGATACAAGTGATATTTGCAACAAAATAAAAATAATTTCCGGAAGGAGGGCGGTTGCTTTTGAAACGGGAGTTTGGTACACTAATGGCAATCAAATGGGAGCCGGCGGGCGGACCCACCGGCTCCCTATCTAAAAAAGCGGCGGCGCCCCGGCCCGGGGGCGGACGCTGCGGGGAACAGGGGGAACGCCCAGCCGCTTGCGCCATCCTATGCGGAGGCGGCGGCTGCCGCCACTTCCGCCTGTTTGCCGCAAGGGTCCTGTTCGCGCCCCGCTGACAGAAAAGAGGAGCTTTTTATGGTCAAAATCGCACCGTCCATCCTCTCCGCTGATTTTGCGAATCTGGAGCGGGATATCCACCGCATCGCCGACGCCGACTACGTCCATGTGGACGTGATGGACGGCGTGTTCGTGCCCAACATCTCCATCGGCATTCCTGTGGTCCAGTCCATCCGGAAGGTGACGGACATGTTTTTGGATGTGCACCTGATGATCGTAGAGCCGGTGCGGTATGTGGAGCGGTTCTGCGACGCCGGCGCCGACCTGGTGACGGTGCATCTGGAATCCGACACGGCGGAAAACATCCACGCCGCCATCGACAAGATTCACGCCAAGGGCAAAAAGGCCGGCGTGGTCCTGAAGCCCGGCACCCCTGCCGAGGCGGTGCTGCCTTATGTGGAAAAGGTGGAGCTCATCCTGGTCATGACCGTGGAGCCCGGCTTCGGCGGCCAGAAGTTCATGGCGGACATGATGCCCAAGGTGGCCGCCATCCGGGGCTACATCGACGAGAAGAACCCCGCCTGCGAGCTGGAGGTGGACGGCGGCGTGGCGCCGGACACCTGCCGCACCTGCATCGAAGCCGGCGCCAACGTGCTGGTGGCGGGCAGCGCCGTGTATAAGGCGGCGGATATCCCCGCCCGCATCGCGGAGTTGAGGGGGTGAACCGGATGCGGGAGAAGCTGCACCTGGGCGTGTACCCCACGCCGCTTTACAAGCTGGAGAATATCAGCGCCAAGTACGGCCGGAATATCTGGGTGAAGCGGGACGACCTGTGCGGCGTGGCCCTGGGCGGCAACAAGGTCCGCAAGCTGGAGTACCTGCTGGCGGAGGCCCGGGCCCGGGGCTGCGACACGGTGTTTACCACCGGCGGCGCCCAGTCCAACCACGCCATGCTCACCGCCGCCTGCGCGGCGAAACTGGGTATGAATTGCATACTGCTGCTGAAAAAACGGGGCGTCACGGAGCACAAGGGCAACCTGGTCCTGAACGACATCTACGGCGCCCAGGTGCGCTTTGTGGATACGGACAGCTATGAGGATATTTACGCGGAGATGGACCGCCTCAGTGAGGAGCTGGAGCAGGAGGGCCGCAAGGCTTTCCACATCCCCGTGGGCGGCTCCACGCCTCTGGGTGCTCTGGGCTACGCGGACTGCGTCCGGGAGATGGCGGAGCAGCTGCCGGACTATGGCGCCGGCCTGGGCCATATCGTCTCCGCCACCGGCTCCGGCGGCACCACCGCCGGACTGCTGCTGGGTACCAGGCGGTATCTGCCCCATGTGCAGCTCACCGGCATCGGCGTGGACACGGACCCCTTTGAGGACATCGTCCCCCAGCTGGCCGCCGGCGCGGCGGACCTGATGGGCTGCGGCCTGGAGCGGGTCCCCGGTGACTTCCAAATGGTCTACCATGTGGGTCAGGGCTATGCCATCCCCAATCCGGAGGACACCCCGTACATCGAGGAGCTGGCCCGGCTGGAGGGCATTTTGCTGGACCCTGTCTACACCGGCAAGGCCTGGAGCGGGATGCTGAAGCTGCTGCAGGAGGGCGGCCTCGGCGGCCGGGGCGACATTTTGTTTGTCCACACCGGCGGCGCGGCGGCCCTGTTCGCTCTGGACCTGCCCCGGGCGTAACTGATTTTTGACTGTAAGGAGCAACGAAGCATGGAGTACTTCCCCGCACCGCTGGAAAAGCTGGTGGAGCAGTTCGCCCGGCTGCCGGGCATCGGCGGCAAGTCCGCCCAGCGCCTGGCCTTTTACGTGCTGGGCCTTCCCGAGGAGGAGGCCCGGGAGTTTGCCGACGCCATTCTGGACGCCAAGCACAGCGTCACCTGCTGCCCGGTGTGTCAGAACTTCACCGCCGGAGGGCTGTGTCCCATCTGCGCCTCCCCCAAGCGGGACGGCTCCACCATCTGCGTGGTGGCGGACCCCCGGGACGTGGCGGCCATTGAGCGCAGCCGGGAGTACAACGGCCACTACCATGTGCTCCACGGTGTCATCTCCCCCATGAACCACGTTGGGCCTGACGACCTGGCCATCAAGTCCCTGGTGGATCGGGTGGCCAAGGGCGGCGTGCAGGAGGTCATCATGGCCACTAACCCGGACACGGAGGGCGAGGCCACCGCCATGTACATCGCCCGGCTGCTGAAGCCCTTTGATGTGCGGATGACCCGGCTGGCCTACGGCATCCCCGTGGGAGGGCATCTGGAGTTCGCCGATGACGCCACCCTCATGCGGGCCCTGGAGGGCCGCCGGGACATTTGAACCCATAAAAAGGAGGCATAGCCACAGGCTATGCCTCCTTTTTATGCGAAGACCTCCGATAAAAGGTCCATGGCCTCCGGCAGCTTTTCCGCGTCCAGTCCGGCGTAGTTTACCACCAGCGTGTGGGCGTGGGCCGGGTCCGGCACGGCGGCGTACTCCGACAAAAAGCCCAGGCGGACGCCGCGCGCCTCCGCCCGCCGGCGCAGGTCCTCGTCGGACAGGGGCGTTTTCAGCCGCAGCAGGAAGTGGAGCCCGGCGCCCTGCTCGGCAATGGTGATGCGCCTGGCAAAGGGACTGGACCGGAAGGCCTCCAGCACCCGGTCCCGGCGGAGGCGGTACTCCTTGCGCATCCGGGACAGGTGCTGCTCATAGTAGCCCTGTTCCAGGAACCGGGCCAGCACATGCTGCTCCAGAGCGGGGACGGTGCAGGCGTAGAAATCCAGCTCTCGCCGGTACCGCTCCAGCAGCCGGGGGGGCAGCACCATAAAGCCCACGCGCATGGAGGGGGAGATGGTTTGGGAGAAGGTGTTCATGTAAATGACCCGGCCCTCCCGGTCAATGCTTTGCAGGGTGGGGATGGGACGGCCGGAAAAGCGGAACTCGCTGTCGTAGTCGTCCTCAATGATGAAGCCGTCCCGCTGGCGGGCCCAGCGCAGCAGCTCCTGCCGCCGGCCGATGGGCGTTACCAGCCCGGTGGGATAGTGGTGGGAGGGAGAGAGGTGGGCCACGCTGGCGCCGGAGGCCGTCAGGGCGGCGATGTCCATGCCCCGGCCATCCAGGGGCACGGGCCGGCACACGGCGCCGCACTTGCCATACACCTGGCGGATCTTGGGATAGCCCGGGTCCTCCACGGCGAATACCGCCTCCGGACCCAGCAGCTGCGCCAGCAAAAGATATAAATATTCCGCGCCGGCGCCCACCACGATCTGCTCCGGGGACACGGCCATGCCCTTGTAGTCCCGCAGATCGTCGGCGATGGCCTGCCGCAGGGCGTCCAGGCCTTGGTGGGGCACGGGGCGCAGCAGGGCTTCGCCGCCCTCACTGAGGACCTGGCGGGTGAGCCGGGCCCAGGTGGAGACAGGAAAGCAGGTCACATCCACCTGGTTGCTTTTCAGGTCCAGACGCCAGACGCGCTTTTCCGGCTGGAACGGCAGAGGCTCCGGCGCCGGGGGGGCCGCCGCCAGCCGCTCCACCGGGGCCACGAAAAAGCCCCGCTTGGGCTGGGTGTACACATACCCTTCCGCCTCCAGCTGCTGGTAGGCGCCCTCCACGGTGATGACGGACAGCCGCAGGTGCTCCGCCAGCCGCCGCTTGGAGGGCAGCCGCTCCCCGGCGGCCAGGGCGCCGCTGAGGATGTCGCCCCGGATGCAGCGGTACAGGTATTCATATAAGGGCAGGCCGCCCCGCTCCTCCATGGAATAAGTCAGCATATGCCGCCCTCCTTCTGACCTTATAAAAAATTCGGATTTTGGACATTTCAATCATATCACACATGGCATATGATGGCAACATCGAAACACACCCGAAAGGAGAAAAAACACATGGAAAAGACGATGGAAGGCCATACCGCGGCCTCTTACGACCGGACGAAGCTGCTGGTGATGACGGCGCTGTTCGCGGCGCTGGGTTACGTGGCCACCCGGGTATTGATGGTCCCCTCCCCCACCGGCGGTTACATGAACCTGGGCGACACGGTGGTGCTGCTGGGCGCCTACCTGCTGGGACCGGTCTACGGCGCCGTTGCCGGCGGCATCGGACCCGCCCTGGCGGACCTGCTGTCCGGCTATGCTGTCTATGTCCCCGGCACGCTGGTCATCAAGGCCCTCATGGCGCTGACGGCGGCGCTGCTGTACCGGGCCCTGGGCAAAGAGAACTGGGCGCTGGTGGTGTGCGGCGCGGCGGCGGAGGCTATCATGGTGGCGGGCTACTGCCTGTATGACGGTCTGCTCTCCGGCAGCCTGGCCGCCGGCGCCGCCGGTATCCCCAGCAACCTGGTCCAGGCGGCCTTCGGGCTGGTGGTGTCCACCCTGCTGGCCATGATCCTGAAAAAGAACGGCTACGTTCGCCGGCAGTTCCCCCAGCTGTAAAGAAGCGCAAAAAGTCCCCGGCGGGTTCTGAAACCCGCCGGGGACTTTGTATGCTGCCGATAGCCCTGGAAACCTTGCGCAACGGGAAGGAAGATAGTTACGAAAGAAACCCAGGAGGGGTGTCTTTCGTTTTTGATCATAAGTTTTTCTAAGCTTTTTAAGCTTAGAAAAACTTGCTTCAGTTTGTCGGAAAAGATTTTTCCGGCAAACTGAAGTCCCCGGCGGGTTCTAAAACCCGCCGGGGACTTGTACGCTGTTAGGGGCTTACCAGCCGCCCAGGTCATCGGGGTGGATGCGGCCGTTCCAGCCGTCCTGCCGGGGAGGCTCTGCACCGAAGCCCACGCCGGAGGTGGACTTGGCAATGTCGAAGTAGCCCAGCTCCGTGCACTGGTAGGCAGGCAGGTAGAACAGGGACACCGCCAGGCTCCAGAGGTCGATGATGAAGATCCAGGTGAGGTCCGGCAGGGCCAGCAGGGAGGTGATGAGGCCGGAGGCGGAGGCGGCGCCCAGAATGGAGCAGACCTCCTGGTAGGACACGCACCACTCCAGCAGGGCGGCGGGAAGGGAGGCCAGGAACATCCAGCCGAAATAGCTCAGGTCCAGCATGAAAAGCTGCATCTTGTAGCCTGTGGTCTGGCACTTGCTCATGTTCAGGGCCTCCATGATGCCAATACTTGGGTTTTCATAGAGGTTGTACAGGGCAAAGCGGTAGCGGTAGGCGGCCACGATGCCGGGGATGACGAACAGCATGGACCACAGGACGGTGAACACCGTGATGACGATGTTCAGGCCGATGACCTTGCCCACGAAGGAAAAGCCGTCAAACAGCGTCAAAAACTCCGCCCGCTCTCCCCGGCGGATGGCCATGCAGTACAGCACGAAGCCCGCGGAGAGCACGATGCCCACCAGCCAGGTCAATACGGAGACAAAGGTGCTCAGAAGGCTTCCGAACCCCAGGGCCGCGCTGCCGCCGGACACCACGTCCGCCGCGTCCAGCACCAAAACGAGCCCCAGATACAGGGCCGTCATGGCCATGGGAGAAACCTGGGCCGTGCGCAGGAGCGCCCTGGTATCCCGTTTCAGTTGTTTTCGGTCGATTTGCTGCACCATCATGGTAAATGCCTCCAAAATCAGCAGGCCCGTTCTGCACACGGTCCGGGCCGGAATGAATGTTTGAGTTGACATTATACCATGTTTTTTTGTCCCTGACAAGAGAACGGCCCCCGGGGGCGGAAGGTGCGGCGGAGAAAAATGTGTAAAATCACAAATTACCCCGCAAAAAAACGGCTTATTTCCGCAAAAACTGTCGCAAATGTCAAGTATTTTGTGCGAAAAAGATAGAATAAATTTTTTATAAGCTCATGCCGACCGTTGAAACACGGCCTCGAACATTTGCGCCGAGGACATAAAGCCGAGGATTTCCCGAGGATAGTTGTTTATCCAGAGCTCGACGCGCTTAACCTCCGCCGCCGTCACTTTATCAAAATCCGTGCCTTTCGGAAAGCGTCGGCGTATCATTCTGTTAATATTTTCGTTCGTTCCTCGTTCGCAAGAGCAATACGCATGACAATAATATACCTCCGTCCGCTTTCCGTTCTTTCTCCTCGCGCTTTTCTCGAGGCCGTCAGCGTCGGCAAACTCGGAGCCATTGTCTACGGTTATCGTCTTAAAGACTTTATAGAACGCCGCGCCGTAAAGCCGCTCGAGGCGGTCTAACGCCTGTACGACCGTCTCGGCGCGTCCGTCTTTAATTCGTATAATGATTTCCCGCCGAGTTACCCGCTCGGAGAGCACGAGGAGCCGGGCGCGGGTCTTTTTCTTTCCGACGACCGTATCCATTTCCCAATGTCCCGGCTCTTGTCGGTCGTTAATGTATTCCGGGCGTTGTTCGATACTCTTTCCCGCGTTGGCTCTCTTTTGTTTCTGGCGCACTTTCTTATAGCCCCGCTTTTCCTTTCCTTTTTCCGGGAGGTCTTTATTTGTGAGGTTGAGGAAAACGCCGTCGTCGATATACTTGTAAATCGTCGCTCTGCAAAACGTAATACCGAGATATTCGCACTCCTCGGAGCGCAAGAGGGCACATACTGCCGCCGGGGAGTAATGCTCGTCTATAATCTTGTCCTCGATAAATTGCGCGGCGGCGTGGTTTTTGCCAATCTTGAGCGGCGCACCTTTAGCCGAGAGCCCCTCTTGATAACGAGCCTCGGCAATATCGGGGCTATAACGCTCCTCCGTCGTATAATCGGAGTTCAAATGTTCATATCTCCCGCGTTTGAGCTCGCGGTATATCGTGCTGACGTGTACGCCGAGCTCGTCGGCTATTCTCTGCGGCTTATACCCGATATTTACCCGAGCCTCTATTTTGAGGCGGTCGCTCCATTGTAATTGTCTGTACTGTTTTCCCATCGTGCGCCCTCCCTAAAGTCAAAAAGAGGGCGGTTTCCCGCCCTCTCGCCGTTACTGCGACAAAAACTCCTCTATCGCTTTTTTGATTATCTGCGCTTGAGGAATACCCTCGGCGGCGCATTTCTCTTTGAAAGCCGCCGCAAGCTCTTTCGGCACTCGCGCGGAGATAACGTCGTATACTTTTTCGTTGTACCTCTGTTTTACCGCCGAGGAGGTCGTCGTCTTTCTTTTTTCAGCCATTGCACCACACCCCCGAGAGCAAGCCGTCGCTTTCCTCTAAATACGCTCGGAGCTCCTCGAGCGTCCCGCATAACTCTTTTGATACCTTGACCGCCGCCGAGACTTTGCCCGCCGAGAGGTCGACTTTCCACTCGTCCGCAAGCTCCGCCACGGCGTAGCGTTTGCCTTTGATTTCGATATACATATCCGCCCTCCGTTTTTTGAGTCTTGAAATCGGTTTATCTGTCAGTTATAATAGGACTTACGGGAGGGGCGGTTTCCCGCCCGCTCCCCGCCTCGACTTACTTGTCGGGGTTAGCCTTGCTCGGTTTTGGTTTCGTGAGCGTTATCTCGATTTTGACTCGTGCCACCGTGTCGTTATTCTCGAGAGCTCTTGCCAATTCCTGCAAGGCTTTCTCTATGTTATCCATAGTGCCGACCTCCTTTCCTCTCTTGATGGTATTATTATAACATACTGCTTGTAGTATGTCAATATCTTTTTCTGAAAAAGTGCAAAAAAATTAAGCCTCGGCGGATACCCGCCGGGGCTTATTCAATGCCGAGGAGCCAAAGAGGGGACACGCCGAGAACGCGAGCGAAAACGGGTATCTCATAGTCCGGCACAAAGCGCGTACCGATTTCGACGCGGCTTATCGAGTCCCGCTCCATTATCACGCCCTCGACCTGTACCCGTGCCGCTAATTCTGATTGCGAGAGCCGGAGCTTTAGCCGCGCCTCGCGTATGCGCTCGCCGCTGATATTCTTTTTTCCGTTGTAGTCGTATATCTTCAAACGCCCCGCCTCCCTCGTGTTAATGGTCTGCAATTTTCTTGACTTTAACACGCGAATAAGTGATAATTGTGTTAAAGGTCAGCACGACCAAAATAAATTATAGGCGGAGGCTCATACCATGCGGAAACATATTGTTACTTGTGTCAAATGCGGGAGGCAATTCGACACGAACGAGGGAAAAGGTCGGTACTATCCCGGCTCTCGTCGTTACGAGTGCGGTCGCTGTGTCGCGGAGCAAAAGCGAGTACAGAAAGAGCAAAGCAAAGAAAAGGGAGCCGCCGAGCGCGAGCTTAAAACGGGTATGCGGCAATCAAAGCCCGCTATGATTGCGAAGATTGCCGCCGGAGTTCTCTTTTTTCTCTGCTCGTTCTCGTTTCTCGTGCAAGGCGAGCTCGCGCCGTTCGCTTGCGGCCTCGGCGTTGCCGCCGCGCTGATTGCGTGGGGGCTCGTTCCGTATCTGAAAGCAAAAAAGCAAAAGGGGGAGTAATTCCGTGTTTATCACCTTGTCGAAGCGTCTAAAGTCAATGAGCGGTTTTCGGCTCGGAGTCGGACTCCGTATCACAAAAAATAACTGGTGGTATTTTCTTTTTATCCTGCTGTTTGTCGGCTGTTTTTACTTCTGCTGGTGGTGTTTTGTCGGTTGCTGTTGGCTCGTTTATTTTATCTGCTATGCAATCTACAAGCTATATTATTTCATGTTCAAGTACGCGGCTATCGGCATTAAAAAGCTATATTCGTTAATCAAAGAGGCCGCAACGCGTAAAGCCGATAACTGACGCTTAAAGGTGCAAAAAACGGGCGAGGGAAAATCCCCCGCCCGTTTTCCTTATACGTCTTTCAGATTGCCGAGAGCTCCCGCCGCCTCGAGTGCGCGGTAGATAATGCAAGCGACGGCCTCGCGTGTAATCGCCTGTTGCCAACCGTAGTTACCCGCTCCGTCTCCGTTGAAAATGCCCTTTTGCTTGCAGTATTCTGCCGCCTCCCGCGCCCACGCGGAGGGAGTGTCTCCCGTATCGGCGCAAGATGTGAGCTTGTTTCTCGCCTCGTTAATATCCATATCGAAATCCTCCTCGTTTTCAGATAGCCGGGCTTTGAATTTCGCCCATTGTTCATGCTCCCGGCTATGTCCTGCGTCTTGTTGGCAATGGTAACGGTCACGCTACCCGGGTCGCCCTCCGTGTCCTGTTTTTCTACGCGCACGATACGGGTACGGAGGTTTACTCCGTCTGCCGTGTCAACGACGCGTACAACCTCTCCCGGCCTAAACCGCGAGAAATGGTCGCCCGTCAGGCGGTGTAGGTCGATAGCCCCTATTTCGTACGAGACGTACGGATCTTTGAGCTCCGCGAGGACTTGCTCGGCGTATGCCTTTAGGTTTTCCTCCCGCTCGTACCTCGTGTCTACGAGTACGGTAGAGCGGAGGCCGTACGCCTCGATGGAGATAGCGTCCTCGACGTACGGCAAGCCGTTATTTACCGCCTTTATGGTTAGCTGATTGACACCCTCGCCATATCCGAGCGCATAGACGCGATTTGCGATAGCTGTCGCGTCTATGGTCTTTTTTATGCTCGTCATGTTCTTTGCGTACCGTATCTCGCTCTTGAGCTCCTCCGTCGGAGCCGTGAGCGAGATAGTCCACGGATAAACGGTCGTATCCCACGACCAAACGTATTCACCCTCGAAGCACTCCGGGACGGCAAACAGAGCCGCGAGGAGCGTCGAGTTTTCCCAATTATATTCAAAGTACCGGGCGAAGTCGCAAGCTCCGAGCCTCCAATTTTGCCGCGTCTGCTTTCCGAGAATATAATTAAGCACGTCGGCGGTTTTGATACCGTACCCGCCGTATTGATGATACTGAAAGAGAATGTCCGAGAGGAGCGTAGCGAGGACGTGCTCGCAGTTGTAAAACCGCGTCGCACCGTCTCCGCGCTCCAAATCCTCCCCGATGATAACGAAAAGGTCGATACGCTCGTCTCCGTCGAAAATCTCGACGTAATTCAGCGGGGCGCAATACTGATTTTTCGGGTCGTCTGCCGGGAGCGTAAACGTCGCCGTCCATAGGGAGTTGAGCTCGAGAGAGTATCCGACGGAGATAGCGTTATCGAGATAGGCGAGGCGTTTCATGTTGCGGTTAAAAATCTGCGGTTTTGCCATTATAACCACCTGTCTTTCCACAATATTTTAACGTCCGCCGTCGTGCCGCCCTCGACGATAATATCGTTTACTCCCGGTTGCAGTTTGAAAAACTCGCTCTCGTCACTCACGCGGTCTATGATGTTCGCGCCGTTGAGCGTTACGGTCATGTGCTCCGTGTCGATAATGAGCTCGTCCCCGGCGACCATGTTTACGCCCTCGATAACCATAGTAACGGAGCCGTACGTCGAAACGCCCGTACCGCTTGCCGTGGATACCGCCTCGGCGAGTGCCTCGAGGAATAGCGTACGAATGTAGTCGCCAACGCTCCCGCTCTCCGCCGCCGCGATTGCGGACGGCAAGAGAACGCGAATGATAACGCCGCTCGAGGTTGCTACCGCCTCGACCGTTCCGTCGAGGTATCTGACGATTTTAACCGCCGCCGAGGTTGCTGTCTCTGCGTTTGCCGTGGCGAGCCACTCGAAAACGAGCGACGTAGTTCGGTTGTACGCCGTTTTGTTATACGGAGTGCGGTTATACATATCCTCGCCTCCCCGTTACGACAATGTGCAGACGATAGCCCCCGCCGATACCGTGATAGCGTCTCCGTTCAGCACGTTTTTACTCCGTGTAAAAGAGCCGTACCAAAGCAAGTTACCGCCGCTCTGCGCGTCGTAAATGCCCCAATAGGCCACCGTTCCGAGGTCTGCGGACATTGTGCCGAAATCCACCGCGTCGGCGTTTGCTACCTGTTCTTTGCCGGACACGAGGGAGGGAGTGCCGAAAGTGATAATCTTTCGGGCGTATCCGCCGCCGGATACCTCCGTACCCGTGCCGCTGGCGGTCGGGTCGGTCAGAAACAAGGCGAGGTAATACGTCCCGCTCCGCAAAGACGTATTCAAAAGACTTGTAGCGTGTACGTTAGAGAGTGCTCCCATGATGATTTACCTCCGTTTTCTTTAATTCACTTTCAACCGTGTTACGGTCAAAGTCGAGATTGCTCCGCGAGCCGTAATATAGATTAGCCCGTCCGTCTCTTGAGAGCCGGATACGTTAATCGTCTCCGTGTGTGGGAGAGATACAGAGCTCGCGGCCTGTTGGTTGTACGATAGGGACTCGGCGAACGGCGAGCACACGAAAGCTACCTCGCAATGTCCCGTAACGACGATTTGCTCGATACTCACGCCGCCGACGACCTTTGCGCTATACGCTTTCTCCGGCTCGTCGTCAAAGACGAGCAAGCCCTCGCCGGAAAGCCACTCGGCGACCGCCCGGGCTCTCGTCCGTACGCCTTGATAATGGTAGTTCTCGCCGACGAAAGAGACGGTACACACGATTTCCCGGTTTTCGTACCCGTCCTCTATGTCGTACGTCCCGCTCTTGCCGGGTATCGTGTATTGCGTAACCCTCTTTGCGGGGAGGAGCGTACGGTCTACGCTCTTAAACACAACGCCCATTTCTGCGCTGTGCCTGTTGTTGAATGTAAAACCCAAACTCACGCCATAACTACCCCCTTGCTACGCGTTTTCGTTTTCTGCAAAGAGTAGAGTTCTTTTGCGATTTTCTTAACGTCTGCCTCCTCGCGTACGACCATTTCTCCGATATGGAAATGATTTGTTACGGTCGTCGAGCCGTCGCCGGATACGCTCGAGCCGCGCCCGCTCCCGCTCAAATCTCCGGGAATAGAGGCGGCGACTTGCTGTATCGTCGCCCTCGCCGTAAAGCCCGTCTCAATTTCACCGATAGAGCCCGCAAGCTCGGCGTTTACTTTCGATAGGCCGGACTCGACCTCCGCGAGCATTTCGTCGCTCATGTCTCCGTATGCCTTTATCGCCTTGCCCTTGTTCTGCTCAACGCCTTTAGCCGCGCCCTCGACGTTCATTTCGGATACCCACGCCATTTTTTTAGACGGGGAGGCGATACCGAAGAAATCGCAAATACCGTCCCAAATGGAGGAAATCCACCCGGAGACTTTATTCCAAAGCCACCCGGCGAGGGACTGGATACCGTTCCACAAGCCCCGGACGAGGTTTGCGCCGACCTCCGCAAATGCAGATACGCCCTCCGCGAGTGCGCCGACCATGCCCGAGATAATCTCCGGCATTGCCCGCACGAGCTCCACAATGATTTGAGGGAGGTTTGTAATCAGCGAAGTCAAGAGCTTTACGCCCGTCTCAACGATAAGCGGTATATTATCGAGAAGTGTAGAAACGACCTTTGTTATAATCTGCGGGAGAGCGTTTACTATCGTCGTAATGATTTGCGGGAGATTGTCGATAAGCGAGGTAATTAGCTCAAATCCCGCCTCGACAATTTCCGGGATATGCGACAAAAGCGTCGTAATAACGGACTCGATGATTTGCGGCAATACCGCGATAATCGTCTCAATGATAAGAGGCAGATTATCCACCAACGCCACGAGCAAGGTTACGCCCGTCTCGATGATTTGCGGGATAGCCTCGAGGAGCGTTGTAATTAGGCTCTCTATCAGAGTCGGGAGAGCCTCGAGAAGTACCGGGATAGCGGCTATCACGCCCTCGGCGAGCCCTGTTACGAGTTGGAGAGCCGCGTCTATGAGTAGCGGGATATTTTCCACAAGAGACTGTACTAACTGTGTAATAGCCGCCACCGCCGCCGGGATAAGCGTCGGCAACGCCTCCGCGATACCCTGTGCGAGAGCCGCGACCATTTGTACCGCCGCCTCCATGATTTGAGGCAAAGCCTCGAGGAGCCCGGCAATCAGAGAGGAGATAGCCGATACCCCTCCCTCTGCGAGTGCTGGCGCGGCTGTTGCAATTCCTTTGACGAGAGAAATAATAATCGTCGAGCCGAAATCGAGTAGCTCCGGGAGCTTGTCCGCCGCCTGTTTAACGAGAGCCTCGATAGCGTCTCCGAGCGCGTCCTCTGCGCCCTCTGCTCCGTTCACGAGGTCGACGAAAGCGTCCACAACGTCAGCGATAGCGGGCATAAACTCCGCTGTCAATTCTGTTTTAACGCTGTCGACTGTCCCGCCGAGCCGGGCGAGCGCGTCGTCGAGTTCGGCTTGAGCTTCACGCGCCGCCATAACTTGAGCGTTGTTTTGCTTAAAAATCTCGGTCGCGTTCTGATACTGTGCGGATAGCGTCTCGGTAATGAGAGCCGTCCGCTCCGTTTCGTCCGCGCAAGCGGCGAGCTTTTCGTTAAACTCGTCCTCGGAAATTCCTACCCAATTCAAAGCGTCAGCGAGCGCGCCCGTAACCGTTCCAACCTTTGCCGTCTCGTTTGAGGCCTCAATGAGCGAGTTAATAGGGAGCGCGTCGCCGAACGTGCCGGATACACCCGCCGCAATGTCCGCCCACGTCGCAACGTCCTTTTCAGAGGTCGCAAGTTGAGCTAAAAGCTGCGCCGACTCCGTGGCGTTGTCCGTGTCGCCGAGGACGGCGTAAAATGATTTATACGCCGTCCTTGCCGTATCTGTCGAAAAGCCCGCCGCTTGAAATGCCGTATTGAGCTTTCCTTGTGCGATACGGTATTCCTCCGTAGACTCCGCCAAATCGAGGAGCATTTTAACCCCGGCTACCGCCGCCGTACCGACCGCCGCGAGCGCGACTCCGGCGGCTTTTGCTCCGCCGACGAGCCCCGTTTTCAGCTTGTCTGAAAAGCTGTCGGTTTCTTCTGCGGCCTCTTTGACTTCTTTCCCGTACTCGTCGATAGAGGACGCGCACCCGTCGGAGGATTTTTCCGCCTCCTCGAGATACCCGTTATTTTTATCTATCTGCGTGGAGAGTTTCGAGAGCTCCGCCTCCGCATTATTTACTTGTGTTTGGTAGGAGTTACACTTTCGCGTAGCCTCCTCATAGGCTTTATTTGCGTCCGCTTGAGCTTTTTCCGCTTGTTCAAGCTCCGCCGCGAGTCTCGCTTGCTCTGCGCTCGTATCGCCTGTCTCGTCGGAAAGAGCGGCGAGCTCGTCCTTTAGGCGGGATACTTCCTTTTTTGCGTCCTCCGCGCTGTTATTGCAATCCTCTTGAGCCGCTCGCCACTTTTCGAGCATTTCTTTTGCAGAGGCGAGCTTTTTTTCGTGCTCGGCGTACATTTTGCCGAGTACCTCTCCCTTTGCTTTGAGCGCGTCGTAACTGTTGGCTTGTCCGGCGTATTCAGCCTCTACGAGTTTTAACTCTGATTTCAGAGTTCCGAGCTCCGAGTTTATATTTTTGAGCGACCGTTTATATTCACTCTCGCCCTCAATAGCTAATTTTGTCGCAATAGTACGAGTTGCCATTAGTCGCCCTCCTCGCGTCCTTTTTTACCGTGTGCTATGAGATAGAGCTCCCATAGGTCGAAAACCTCACCGGGAGGCATAAAAAGAGCCTCCCCGGGGGAGACTCCGCACAATGCGGCGATACGGTAATAATCCGCCCGCCTTATGTTGTTTTTTTTTGATTAAGTTCAGCGAGCCCCTCGTCGATTTCATCGTCGCCCGGGCTCGTTACCTCGCGCCCATATCCGAGCGTTACCGCGTTCATAATCGCCCGCTTTAGCTCTACGATTTCAAACGGTCGCACCATGAGGACGAAATCGTCCTTTTCCGGGATTTTCCCCGGCTCATACCCCAAACGTCGGCGCAATAGCTCTCCACGCTCTGCGAAGATAGCGGCGACCGCGCACGTCTCGGAAAAGCTCTCCCGTGTATCCGGCTCGAGTTTCTCTAACATGAGTTGCGTCCCGCCGTAAATGTCTCGAATTGTAAACATTGCCTCGCCGTCGAATACGAGGTAATACTCAACGTCTGCGACCTTGACTTTTGCCGCTTTCATGCGTTACCCTCCAATCGCCGAAACGGGAGGCGAGATTTTACCCTCGTCTCCCGTTTCCGTTTTCTTATGCGCCCGCTTTGCCGAGCTTGGTATCGCACCATGCGATAACCGCCGCCTCGTCCGAAAACTCTTTCGTAATGCGCCACGCGCCGGAGTTGCAACGGAACACGGTAAAGGTCGTCGCGCTCGTGCCGAACGTGATAGAGGAGCCCTTTGTCGCCGCGCTGTCATTGCCGAGAATGGCCTTGCACAGCGGCAAGAAAACTCCCTTGAACACGCGTACGCCATTGCGGATAATCACCTTGTAATATGCGACACCGCCGCGAGGAGCTACGTCTCCGTCGGAGTCTGTGACCTCGGAGGACTCGGTATCTTTGCTCGCGCCGTGGATTGCGGCGTGTACCTCGTCCGTCTTGTCGTCCGTCTCGAGAGCCAGAGAGCCGGAGGCGAACATATCGACCTTTTCCGCGAGCGCGTCGTCGGCGTAGAGTTCGCCGGAGGCGTTGGTAACGGTGAGGTCGGCCTTTACGAGTTTCCCGATAACGACCACGTCCTCGTAGTTGTAGGTCGGGAGTGCGCCCTCGGGCGTAGTTGCCACGGGCGCGAAAATAGGACGCTTTGCGCCAAACTGTGCCATAGTAAAACCTCCTAAAGATTTTTTGATTTGAGATAATCGTCATAGACTTTAGCCGCCGCGTCGACCGCCGCGTCTGCTGATTTCTCGTTTGCTGTGTTAATGAATGGTCTTGCGGGCTGATTGTGTTTCCCGTACTCGTTGACGTATGCAACCTCCGCAATTCTCCGAGAGTTTCCATCTCTCCGCGTACCGTTCGGGTACACATAAAGGCAACGCTCGCCGTCTCTCGGCGTTATTTTTTTGCTGTGCGTTATGCTTCTCGCCGTCGTGCCGGAGTCAAATACGCCCATAGCGACCGCCTCCGCCGCCTGTGCCTCGGCGATAACCTCGGCCTCTGCCGTCAGCATTGCGAGAGCTACCTCGTCCGGGAGCTCGATAATCGCCCCCAAATCGTCGAAAAGCTCGTCGAGCCCGGATATGGACACATTAGCCATCGTCAACGCCTCCCACGATTTCACACTCGAAAACGTGGTGTTGCCCGGTTTTATCAGAGGCCGGAGTAATCGTCGGACGGGTAAAACCCGCCGCCACGAGACGGCGCGTAATCTCCCGGCGATAGGCGAGCGTATTTTTCTCAACCGGGGCGAACAAATGCACTTGCACGAGATAGCGGTAATGTGTCGCGTCGTCGTCTCCAAAATCCGCCGGAACGGTCGTATAGTTGAAAACGATATACTCGGTCGCGTCTCCCTTGTAAACGCCGTCAGCGGTAGGGAGGAGGCTGTCGAGCGTACCCGTCAAAAGTCGGTTTACGTTCATTCTCCCGCCTCCTCGCTCTCCGACGTAGCCGTCGGCTCGCGGAACACGGAGCAATTAAGCTCGTAGTATTCCCTCGCCTCTGTGTACGCCCGCTCGACCTTGTATTCTTTGCCCTCGTAGGAGAGCCGCTCTTGACCGTTGTAGTCGGTGGCGCGGAGCTTTACGGTAATCGCGAGGTCTACCCCCGCTTGCTTTGCTGAGTAAAACTCGCTCCGCTTTGTTGAGGTAACGTCCGCAAAAACCGTCGTCTCTTTGATAGTCTCCGCCGGAAAACCGTCCTCGTCCATTCCGTCCGCAACGGCCTTGAGCGTTACAACGTCTCGCCAATACATGAGCTCTACACCCCCTCCGCGATATACCTATCCGAAAGCGTGAGGCCGTTTCTCTGCTCTTTGTACGAGGCTCGATATTTCTCCGAGTCGTCGTTGTCGAGTCCAAACTCTGCCTTTACATAGGTCGAAATCGCTTGCAGGATAAGCGGGTCGCTTTCGTCCTCCGCCTTGCTCTCAAGAACGCCGCCGAGCACAAGGTCGGCTCGGGCGGCGTTAATGAGGTCGGTTATTTCGCTGTCGAGGGCGTTCGAGGAGTTTCTCAAGCGTTGGCGGATAGTTGCGACGTATTCGCTACTAACTGCCATGTTGAGCCCTCCTCATTACGCAGAGGCTTTAGCCAGATGGACGAACGCGCCGAGCCCGGCGGCGGGCTTGCTGTCGAACACGCAGGAGCCGAGGTAGTCAATGCTGTTGGTAGCAAGGCCGGAGTGCTCGCTCTTAACAACGGTAATATTTTGAGAATAGTTACCGATGATGTAAGAGAAGTCGCCGAGATATGCCTCGTTCGCGCCGACGGAGCCCGTAAAGTAGACCTCTGCGCCCATAACGTAGTATTTGCCGTTGGCAAACTCGATGAGGTTGTTTTTGCTCTTGTTCATCAGAGGGAAGAAATCGGCGAAGAAAGTCGCCTTTCTCATAGCCCAAATAGCGTTACGCTCGTAGCCGTTGCCGAGCATACCGTACAGAGCGACGACGTTTGCCTCGGTCAGAGCCGCGCCGGAGGCTACGGTAATCTGGTCGGTGCCGTCGGTGTACTTGCCGCTTGCGCCCTTGCCCGCAATAGCCACGCCGCCGGGCTGATTGGAGCCAGTACCCGCGAAAATGTAATACTCGATTTTGCGGGCGATATTCTCGGCGACGACCTCGACGATATAAGCCTCGAAAGCAGACAAGGCCATTTCGGAGGAGGCGCGAGAGGCTTTCACGAGTTTTACGATTTCGTAGCCAGTCAGAGAGACGGACTTGAGGGAGTCGCTCGCGGGAGTGATAGCGGCGTTTTCGGTGTGGATAGCCGCGTCGGTGTTCACGTCCTCAACCGCAAACTTGAAGTTGCCGGGGACATGGAAAATCTTGCATTTCTGCAAGATGGGAGCAACCTCGTACATTTTCTTGATAATCTGATTTGCGGTAGTCTCGGGAATGATAGGCAAAGCGGAGTTTGCGGCGGTAGAGTACGCTCTCTTTTCCGCGTCGTTCAGAGGCTTACCCTGCAAGCTCTTGAGCCATGCGGAGCGATACTCGGCGGAGCGATACTCCTCGCCGGGGACGATTTCCTCTCTACGGGTATCGACGGGGTTTTCGACGACGGTAGAGCCGACGATTTCGCCGGAGTTAAGCATACGCTCGACGGCCTGCCGCTTCTCGAGCTTGCTGTCCTCCTCGTTCAGTTCGCGGAGCTCTTTCTCGAGAGCGTCCATGTCGGCGTTATTGTCCTCGGTAATCAGCTTGCGGATTTCCACCTTTCGGGCGGCGATTTCTGCGCGTCTCTTTTCGATGTTCATAGTAAAACCTCCATAAAATCAAAAATTTGTGTTGTGACTTTGCTTTTGTGTTGCGTTCTTGCGTTAGGTCTTTGCTTTTGCGTTAATATGTCAAAGCTATAAGTTTCTTTCGTCTCCGGGCTTGCTCCAAAGCCGCAAGCTCTTTCGAGTGCTCCTCCTCGAAAAAGCTCCGAGCCGAAATAGACGTGTCATTATAGGCGGGAATGTCCACCGCCGACACGTCGTACAGCTTTTTGACCTTTGTAATCGTGCGGGTATGCGTAACGGAGTCGTAACTCGCCTCGCGTACGGTAAAAGAAAAGGACATTTTATCGACGTACCCGCCGTCGATTTCCTCGTAAAGCTCTCGCCCGGCGGTCGTTCCGCCGAGGTCTGCCGAAATATCGAGCCCTCTCTCCGTGATTGCGAGCGTCAACGTCTTATTACGGAGCCGCGCGACCACTTTCCCGCCGTGGTTGTAATTGAAAATCACGTCGGACATATCGCACTCGTCGAACGCGTGACGGTCGATAACCTCTTTGTACTCGATACCGTCGCACTCGTAGAGCACGGTCGGCGTATCGAATACGACCGCCGTACCCCGGACTCGATACTCCTCCGAGCCCTCGTCTCGAGGCACAAGGCTAAAGCCCTGTACTGCGCGATATTCGCGCCCCTGTTTGATTGCCATAGCGTTATACCTCCTCTTTGCCCGTTCCGCCGCCGTCCGGCTCTGCGGGCGGGTCTGTTTTTGTCGGCTCTGCTGGCGGGTCGCCGCCCTCGTCGCCCGTTTGATACTTGTCCGCGAGCTTTGCGTTTACCATGTTCAGAGTTTGGACTCTGCGGGAGCCCTCCTCGCCTCCGATTGTCGGCATATCGAACATAGTTAGGATTTGGTCGAGCGTTGCCGCGCCGATTTCCGTCAAAAACTTTGCCGCTGTTACCTTTTCCGGCAAGGTTGCAAACTGGACGGAGTTCGCCGCGAATACGATACGGTTTCCGTGTCCGAGCTCCCGCTCCGTGAAAAGTGCATTTGTGAAAGCCTGTGATAGCCTATGGAAAAATGGAGCGATTTCGCCGGAGTAAAAAGCCTGTTCCTGTTGCGGTGTTGCGGTGTTCTGTACGATTTCTTTCGACACGCCGAGATAATCGAAAATCTCCTCTTTGACGTAGGATAGCTGCGTCGACGGGATAGGAGTCGTTTTATCGGAAATAGGCGTGTAATCGTATTTTGCGTCGGTAACGATAACGCCCGCGCCGTTGTTCTCCATTCGGAGGTTGTCCCGGATAAAGTCGTCTCGGCGTTTGTTCAAATCCTCGTTTTTGACCGCGTTCGAGACTTTCAGAATACCCCGGACGACCGCCACGAGCTCGGCAAACTTGCTCATAGACTGATTAAACGTATTCGCCGTCTTGAGTGCCGTACCGATAGGCTCGTTTCCGTCGCCGAAAATATCGTTTTCGAGAAAATGGCGGCGGACGTGGATAATTTTCGAGTATTCGCAAATGTAGGTTTGCCCGGTCGCAAAGCGGAAACGGCAATACATAACGCCCATATACTCGAGGAGCTCGAAGTATTGCGCGTTGATAGGATATATCGCCGTCAAGCGTCCCGTTTCGTCATAGACCGGGTACGCTATGGCGTTATTGAAAACCTTGTATTGCGCCGCGAGCTTGTAATAAAAGTCCGCCGCCGTCATGTACGGATTAGGCTTGTACTGTAAAATGCGGTCGATATAGTCGTTTACCGATACCGTAGTCTCCGGGGATATGCGGACGTGTCGCGGCTGTGCGGTAGACGCACGGCGGGCGAAAGCGTCCACGGCGGCGCGGACTGTGTTAATGTCCCACATATTGCCGGAGTACGGCGTAAAGGTAGACTCCCACGAGCTCAAGAGCTTGTACGCGTGGAAATCCCCGCTCTTTTCGCCCTTGTTCCCGAAAATCGTTTGAAAGAGTCCTCTTTTTGCCATGTTTTCACCCCACCAAATACATATAGTCCTCATAGTCCCGCACATAGATAACCCACGCATTGAGGAGCGATACCATTCCGTCAATACGCCGCTTGTCGGAAATCTTTACGGGCTGAATGTTGTTTACCCCGCTTTTCTTTACGCCTGTATTTGTCAGACACCAAAGCAA